>OIYR01000376.1_pt1 | contig 25021 bp, 19 predicted proteins | sample 1588221 | NCBI WGS metagenome assembly OIYR01 (sample SAMN03283292) | human gut metagenome | biome: human-associated habitat; material: feces | host: Homo sapiens | place: Peru | collected 2012
TATATTCATCTTGTCACCTTCTATTAATTATTTTATCATATGAAAAAAAGTTATACAATAGGATTCAAATTAATTTGTTAATTTAACATAATTCTTGTATATCTTTTAGTTTTTAGTTAATACTTTTATATATTTGTATGACCTGTTTTCTTTAATTATTCCATTTTTATATGCTTTAATTAATTTATTTGATAATAAGAATATAGGTTTATCATTTTCTGTAATAATAGTTGGAATAGAACTTCTGCTTGCTAAATTGATTTCAGCAAAAAGCATATTCAGAGGTATTAAATATATTAATATCAGTAATCTTGTAGATAATACAATATGGTTTAAATATGAGAACTGGGGTTACAAATATTTTATAAGTGATATACAGGAGAGTACAGTATGGGTAGGTTTGATAATAATATTATTATCAACGATGATGGCTTTCGCATGTAGTCTCAAAAAGACACAGCGTAAGGCAGGGGTTATCGAGAGGCTTCTTGGGAAAATCAGCCTGCAGTTTAACAGGATATTTTCAAATTTTCCTGTTTTTATGAAGGAATTGTGGAAAATTCTGATAAAACGGCGGATGCTGATAGTGTATTGCCTTATGATTGTTATAGTCAGCAGTTATACATTTGCATATAAGCTCAAGTATAATATGGTTGAAAGTACGGTGTATACATTTTGCCAGAATAATAGTGCCTTATCAGAAAGCGAATTATATAGTCTGGAGGAAGAACTCACACAGGAATATCAATTAATGCAGGCAGAAAAAGACAATAATGCACAGATGGTAATACTTAATCATGAAATTAGTCTGGTTCATTATGTAAATGAAAAGCATGATGAAGGCGTAAATGTTTCTCTTATAAATCAATATGAATATAATAAATTATTTGATGAAAGACAGCGTGATAATAAGGAGCTATTGATGTGCATATGTCTTATAACAGCATGCCTGCTTAATGTAGGAGTGATTTCATTTGAAAAGGACGAGAATGTTCTTGCATTGGTAAGGACAGGAAGGAACAGAAAGAGGTGGATAATAAGGAAGCTGCTTATTAATGCAGTGGTTAATACAGTAATGTGTGCAGGTGTATATTGTTACTATTATCATAGTGTTACCAAGGTGTTAGATATTCAAAGGTATGATATATTAATTCAAAGCATTCAGGCATTTGCAGATTATCCTTTTAACATATCTGTAAGAGGTTACATAATTGTTAATATAGTGACGGCTATATTAGGAATAAATATATTTGCATCAATTGCTACATATTTATCCGCAAAAATTAATTACAGAGTGGGCGTGTTAGCGTGTCTGTCCATAAATGTTCTGTATTATATTTATAAAATAGGTGTTAATGTACTGCATTATTATACATTTCCGGGAATTGTAACATATATTGATTTTTATGGTGGAATATCGGTTCTGCAAATATGCATAATAACCGGGGCTGTGCTTTCCGGAGTGATTCTTAATTCGAAAGTTGTAAAACTTTTTTGATTAATGAAAGATTTGATATATGTTACAAAAAGTGACATAATAATCTTAATAAGATATCAGTGGAAATATCATATAGGGGGGATTACATGAGAAGAGTAGCAGCATGTGTAGTTATTGCAGCAGGATTGGTGGCAGTTTTATTAATTAAAAAAGCCGGTAGCAATAAGTCTGTTAATATAGGTCAGTCTGGCAATGAAACTGAGGAACAGAGTTATTGGAGAACGGATTCGCATGGTGTATGTAAGGCAGAATCAGGATATTATTATCTGCAGTATGATGATAATAAGATGCTTACAATGATTAGATATATGGATGGCAATACGCATAAAACGACACCTGTCTGTGCAAAGGCAGAGTGTATGCATGATTCATCAGATTGTAATGCCATGCTGGGAAATGATTATATGTCTACACAGATTCATTATTACAAGGGAAATATATATGTTGTAAGAGTGGATAATGGAATGGCAAAGCTGGTCAAGATTGCTAAGGATGGCAGCAGCAGGGAAGATGTTGCTGAATTGTTCGCTAATAATGGAGCTACATCTGTTTCACTTGTATTTCATGATGATTGTGTTTATGCATATGATCATATAGGACATACAGGGGCTGTAGACAGCAATAAGGATGACAAGGAAGTTATTGTGAAGGTGGAGTTGTCTACAGGAAAATCAAGTGAAGTGTTTTCTTATCCGGGAGCATATAATGCAATATATGGAGCAAGAAGTTTCGGTGATAAGCTGTTTTTCCAGATATTTAACTGTTCAATTGATGCTAAGACTATGAATGCAGACATGACTTACCAGTTATATTATTATGATTATGCAACGGGAAAGAGCGACAAGGTGTCAGATGAAAACATTTCTGACTATTATGTTGATACGCAGAATAACATGCTTTATTATTTTGTGACAGGTAAAGGTCTGTATGCAAGAAAGCTTAATGGAAATACGGCTTCTCTTTTATATAAGGCTGATAGTGATATTATAATTGCATCGTTATCATATGATGGTAGTTATATATACATGTGTAATGGTGGAATAGCGAGTGCGACTAATCTCAGAGAACAGACGGATGAAAAGATATTTGTTCTTAAGACTGATGGAACGCTTATTAATACAATAGAACTCGATAACAGCAAGATGCGCAATCTTTATTTTGGTGACGACAAATATCTGTTTTTTGAGTATGATGGCAGGCTTGTATACATTGATAAGAGTAATATTGCAGGTGATGTGAGTATAGTTCCTGTGGAATAGTTATTAGCATGGATTCTTGTTATGGGTAAGAGGGCATGATATGAATGAATTTAGAAGGCTTATAAACAGGAAAATTATATTTATTTTTGCAGCATTTATCATGCTAAATGTAGCTTTTTATGTATATCAGCAGGCAAGAGGCACGGGGCTTAGGGATTTGAACTTTAGTTCAAGGCAGATGCAGTGGCTGGCAGATATTTATAAGGATTATCAGACGGATGAAGCTATGGAAGCTGTAAGGTCAGATATACAGACGATTAAAATGTACAGGCAGGCTGATTCTCTGGCACAGGATACAGAACTGCTTTATGATGGTACATCCGAGGTTTTGAAAAGATATTGTGGATTATCAGAGCATAACCAGAAGTTGTTTTTAGATACGCTTAAAGAACTTGAGATACAGCTTGAATATATAAGTGAATATCCGGAAGATATTAAGATGATACAGGAAAATGCACAGCAGCTTATGTCTTTTTCGATTTTTTCAGATAAGAACAGTTTTACATATAATAATATTATTAAGACTGCAAAGGATTTTTCAAAGGTATCTGAAGTTTCTCTTTATATTGCTGATAACAACAAGGCTGTGGAAGGGCTGGTAAATTATTATTTTCCATTTTATTTATCACTTATCATGATGGTTTTTATAATATATGGTTTATCAGAAGAACGGGATAATGGAATGTGGGAAGTTGTTCATTCGGCTGGGAATGGCAGATTAAGGCTTGCGCTGCACAGACTTATGGTTATAACGGGAAGCGGCGTGATAGTTACAGCAGGTTTGTATTTTTCCACATTTGCAGCATCGTTATTTTTATATGGCGGGGCAGATTCACTTTCGGCACCGGTTCAGAATATACAGGCATTTAAAAGGTTTGCTATGCCGATGAGCCGGATTGGTTATGTTATGTATGATTACGCTTACAGTACGCTGGCTGTAATTGTGCTTAGTATGGTTTTATGGGCTGTGTTCGTGCTTAACAGGAAACGCAGCCATGCACTTATAATGACTGTTTTATTTGCAGGACTTGAAGTGTTTATGTATTTCAGGATAGACATTCACAGTGTATACAGCGCATTTAAACAGTTTAATATTGTACGGCTTATGAGAGTTAATGAGATTATAAGTACATATGCTAATCGTGGAAAGGGCAGCTTTGTTATATCTGAATCGGCAATTATGTTCTGTGTTCTTATTGTTATATTATGTATTGCAGTGGTGGCTGCAGTGGCAGGAACAGTGGTAATGCGTCCACAACAGCGAAGGTCGGTATTTACGAAGATTCTGGATAAGATATATGAAGGATATCAGCACATTTTTTCTAAGATGCCGGCTGTGGTTAAAGAATTACATAAACTGTTAATTACAAGCAGGGGCATTACGGTTATACTGGTGCTTCTGGCGATTGTTATTTATTTTGTTGGCTACGGCAGGATGACTTTTTCAGACAGTATGAAACAGTGTGACAGGATATATCTGGAGAGTGGTGGTGCAGATTATTCACAGATAGAGGAACTTGTTAATGGGCGGAAAAATGATTATGTAAATGCTGTAGAGAAAGCGGCTGAGGCTGCCGCGAAATATGAAGGTGGAGAGCTTGAGCCGGAGGAACTTTCTAAGATTAATGCAGAGGTTTATGTATATGCGTCAAGGTATTCTTCTGTAAGGGAGTTTGAGGAGAAATATCAATATCTTACAGAGCTTGAAGCAGATACTGGAATTCATGGGTATATGATGTCTGACAGGGGATATGAGGAGATATTCGGCAGGTATTCAAAGGTGCGTGAAATGGTGCTTCTTATAGCACTTCTGGTTGCTGTTGTGATGATTGTATCTGAAAATATCGGAATTGAAACCAGAACAGGAACTAAATATATAGTCAATGCGGCGGGTGGAAGAAATGAAGTCAGGGTTAAGAGAATAGTGGCTTCTTTATTGTTAAGTATTGTTCTTTTTGCCATTGTGTATGGGACAGATATGTTTTTTCTTAGCAGTTATTATGGAATGCCATATATTCAGGCTCCGCTTATGAGTCTTATGTTTATGCAGGGATGCGGTCTTGATATTACTATTGGAACATTTATTATAATCCGTTTAATTGTAAGGCTGGCAATAATGCTTATGGTATACGCAGTTACATATGTTTTATGCAGCTTACTGCAGGGGATACGGGCAAGGGCGGTATCGATGCTCATAATTATAGCGGTAATTGTTTTTGTAGTTGTTATGGGAAATATAAGTATGTGGTAGAAAAATGATGAGACCCCCAAAAGTCTAACTTTTGGGGGTCGGTACATCTGCTTTATTATATATTAGCGTTCATCACCGAATATTACATGTCTTACTGGTGTAAGTGCATATAAAAGTATCATTCCGATAATTCCGCAAACAATTATCTCGCCAGCGCCAACAGTAACGAAGAACATTGCAAACATGCCCTCTGAGCCATAAGCGAATTTAAGTACGAATGGCACGATGATTGTGTTAGCAACAATTGGTGGAACTGGGGCAAGCCACTTATTCTTTCTTAAGAGGTATGTTCCGATTGCACCGATAAGTGTTGCAATACTTCCAAATACTACATCCCATACAATTGCGCCACCAAGGATGTTAGCAATTATACAGCCAACAAATAATCCTGGGATTGCTGCAGGTGTAAAATAAGGCAGTATTGTAAGTGCCTCTGCGATTCGAAACTGGACTGGTCCAAAACTGATGTAGTTAAAGATTACTACAAGTACTACGTAGATTGCTGCGATTACAGCGGCCTGTGTGATGAATTTCACACTCATTCCTTTTTTCTTCATATTCAATTATCTCCTTTAGTTTTGTTTTGCGTGTGGAAGGTCTCGAACACACGATATGCTGTATATTAACACAGCCTGTGTAGTTTAGCAGATTATTATGCGATTGGCAAGTACAAATATATATTATCATATGTCTATGTAAGCTGCATGTAAGTTTTATGTTGTATAATTATGGTAAATAAAGAAACACATTTTTAATAAGATGCATTGGAAAAGGAGGGCGAGATTTATGGATGATAAAAATGTTGTTAAGAAAAGGGTGACTCTTGCTATTGCATTTGCAGTATTTCTGATTGCAGTCATTGTTATTATAGTGCTTATTAAACCAGTAATTTTCAAGGTTAATGATAATAACAGGGCAGAGGTTTCGGAGCAGACACAGAAAGAGGCTGAAGAGTATCTTAAGGTATATTACCGTAGTCTTGTGATTGATAAGTGCGAAATGAGTGTAGAGGAGTATGAACCTGAGACAAATTCTGAATATATCAGTTATGTAAAGGCTGGAGATGAGGCGTATTCATATGCATCTTATGTATTTTATGGTACAATGGATACACCAGATGCGAAAGGAGACAGCGTCATAATCTATATGTCGGACAGTGTAAAGTCGCCATATTACTCAATTAATGGCAATGACAAGTGGAATATGTCAATTGTACAGAATAAGCCAGACGGCGCAAAGACTTGGAATTATGCGTTTACAGAGAGGTAATGCTTAAGATTATAGGAATATATTTATTGATTATTAATGTAGTAACATTTGCTTTGTATGGAATTGATAAGTGGAAAGCGATACACAACAAATGGCGCATAAGGGAGGCGACTCTTCTTATTACAGCACTAATCGGAGGCTCGCTTGGCGCATTTATTGCAATGCATGTGTTCAGGCATAAGACGCGGAAGTGGTATTTTAAGTATACGGTTCCTGCGATGCTGGTTGTGCATGTCGCTTTGATGGTTTTATTAGTGGTTAAATTGTAGTGTATCGTAAGGCGCAGGCTTGAATGATGGGTTTGCGTCTATGGAAATATATGATTCATAATGTGATTATTGAGAAGATTCACGCAGGTTGTTTAGAAATTGGCAGCCTGCGTGAATTTTGTATCTGCAAAAGTGTATGGGATTATAAATTAAGGAGCGTAACCGCATTTTTACCGAGTATTGCATCGGTAGCTTTTTCTGAAAATCCACATTCTTTAATTAAATCTACTGCGTCTTTCTGGTCGTCCCACGGGCTGTCAGAGCCGAATAATATGCGGTCTGCACCGTGAATGTTGACCATTTTCTTGAATTTTTCTATTGGAAGGCTTGCGTTGTGATTGAGTTTCTTGATGCATGATGAGGTATCAAGATATACATTTTTCATGTAATCTTCCTCTAATATGCCGGCAACTTCGTTCCATTGTCCCCAGCCACCCATATGTGCAAGGACGAGTTTTTCAGGCTTTATTTCCTGAATCATTGTGGCAAGTCTGTCGACGCTTGACTCGTCGCAGCCCGGAAAACTCACATCGAAGCCTGCATGTATAAGTATTATAAGTCCGAGTGATGACGCATATTCTATAAGTCTTAATGATTGCATATCATCTATATTGGTTTTCTGGAAAACCGGGTGAAGCTTGATTCCTTTGAAACCATTGTTGGAAAGCCAGTTCAATATTTCTCTGAAATTCTCACAAGCCGGGTGTACTGCCCCAAATGAAATTAGCCCGGTTGTCTTACTTGTTTCATTAGTCTTTAAAGCAAGTGTATTGATTGTGTCGCACTGATTAGGCTTGGTTGCCACGGGAAGCAGTACGGAGTAATCAATGCCTGCCTTTTTCATGGATTCTTTAAGTGAGTCCACTCTTCCGTCAAGATAGTTATGGATGCCGCCACTGTGGGCTAATGTACCAACAGCCCTGTCAGCGAGTTCATCTGGAAATGTATGTGTATGAAAATCTATTATCATAAAACCTCCTTTTGCGGGTGGAGCTGTCCGCTGATATATATATGATATCCATTCAGCTTCAGAGTATGCAAAATTGCCATAAACATATTGGCATTGCTTAATTATGTATATATTTGTGTCTGAAAATCAAGTGTTTTTTGAGAGGATGTTCTAACTCCAAGGTGGAGGGTGGCGAATTGGACGTTAGAGTGGTGAGAAGGCACGAGGAAGTCCAAAGGGGAGCGGCATAGAGTGGCGGATTGGACGTTGAAGCAGTGGGGAGCCAGTAAATAGGCAGGGTGAAGTCCAAAAGGAGAGCGAAAGAGTGGCGGATTGGACGTTGAAGCGGCGAGAAGGCACGAGAAAGTCCAAAAGGGAGCGGCATAGAGTGGCGGATTGGACGTTAGAGTGGTGAGAAGCCAGCAAACAGGCACAATAAAGTCCAAAAGGTGTGCCACTGGAGTTCAGAGTTAGAATAAGTCAACAAGAATCTGCAAAAACCCTATTGACAAATAGGAAATTGAGAATATAATGATTTACATACCAAGATACTATGTTTATATGGAATTGGATTTTGCAAGGAGGTACATGAAGGTTGAAGAATAGAATTATTGACACAGATGTACTTATTATAGGTGGCGGAACGGCAGGGTGTTTTGCAGGTATTACGCTTGGAAAGAAGAAAGACCTTGATGTACTGATTGTTGAGAAGGCAAATATTGTACGAAGCGGCTGTCTTGCGGCAGGCGTTAATGCAATCAATGCTTATATCACTAAGGGCAGGGTTCCACAGGATTATGTTGATTATTGTAAGAAGGACGCAGATGGAATAGTAAGAGAGGATCTGCTTCTTTCAATGTCGGAAAGACTCAATCATGTCACTAAGGTAATGGAGGACTTAGGACTTGTAATCCTTAAAGATGAGAATGGAGATTATGTTGCGAGAGGAAACCGCAATATTAAGATAAATGGTGAGAATATCAAGCCGATACTGGCAGATGCAGTTAAGAAGCAGGACAATGTAACGGTAATCAATCACCTGAATATAACAGATTTCATAGTAGAGAATAACGAGATTAAAGGTGCATACGGATTTGATGTCAATGATGCAGTGTTCTATGAGATAAATGCGAAGGCAGTTCTTGTGGCTACTGGCGGAGCGGCAGGTCTTTACAGACCTAACAATCCTGGATTTTCAAGACATAAAATGTGGTATCCACCGTTCAATACAGGAGCCGGATATGCAATGGGAATCAACGCAGGTGCAGAGATGACCACATTTGAGATGAGATTCATTGCTTTAAGATGTAAAGATACGATTGCTCCGACAGGAACTATCGCACAGGGCGTTCCGGCAAAGCAGCTTAATTCCAACGGAGAAGTGTATGAGAACAAATATGGTCTTACAACTTCACAGAGACTTTATGGAACAGTTACTGAGAACCGCGAGGGCAGAGGACCTTGTTATCTTGGAACTAAGGGAATAAGCAAAGAGCAGGAGGAAGACCTTTACAAAGCATATCTTAACATGGCACCGAGCCAGACGCTTAAGTGGCTTGAGGCAGCGGGCGGTCCTTCTGAAGAAAATGTTGAGATAGAAGGAACTGAACCATACATAGTCGGAGGTCATACAGCGAGTGGTTACTGGGTTAATAACAACCGCGAGACTACAATTCACGGGCTTTTTGCAGCTGGTGATGTTGCAGGCGGATGTCCTCAGAAATATGTAACAGGAGCTCTTGCAGAGGGTGAGATTGCAGCACAGGCAATAGCTGAAAGGCTTGAAGGTTCAGGAAAGGGCGTTGTTGTAAATGAGGTGGAAGATTCAGAATTGTCTGAGAACGCATTTGCAAAGAAGAGTGAGTATGAGCGATTTCTTAATAATAAGCAGGGACTGGTTGATATCGAGCAGACTGAGGAAGCGATGCAGAAGATTATGGACCAGTACGCAGGCGGCATAAGCACCGATTATCAGTACAATGAAGCAAGACTTGAGCTTGCGGATGAGAAGATTAAATTCTTGGAGCAGAGCATTGATAATCTTGCGGCACAGGATGCAGACGACTTGCTTAGAATCTATGAGATAAGAGAGAGGCTTACGGTGTGCAGAAGTGTTATAGCACATTTGAAAGCAAGAAAAGAAACCCGTTGGCACAGCTTTGCCGAGAATATGGATTATCCGGCTAAGAGTGATGACTGGTTAAAATATGTCAACTCCCGCAAGGAGAATGGCGAGATTAAGATAATCATAAGAGACCTTGTGAGGGGAGGCGACAGCTATGAGCATTCAGATAAATAAGTTAAAATGCGTTGGCTGCGGGAAGTGCGTTGAAGCCTGTCCCGGCAACCTTATCAAGAAAGATACTGATGGAAAAGCATTTATAAAGCATGTCAAGGACTGCTGGGGCTGTACATCATGTCTTAAAGAATGTCGTTTTGAGGCAATTAATTTCTTTCTGGGTGCTGATGTCGGCGGCAAGGGAAGCACTCTTTCATTCAGACAGAATGGAAGCATCAATACATGGACGGTGACTTCGCCAGACGGAACAGTTAAGACGCTTGAGGTCAACAGACAGGAATCTAATAAATATTAGGGAGGAATATCATGGGTAATTTATCACATTTGGACGCACTCGAAGCAGAGGCGATATATATTATAAGGGAAGTTGCAGCAGAATGCGAAAAGCCGGTAATGCTGTATTCTATAGGAAAGGACAGCTCAGTTATGCTTCATCTTGCAATGAAAGCATTCTACCCTGAGAAGCCACCATTTCCATTTCTTCACATTGACACAACTTGGAAGTTCAAGGAAATGATTAAGTTCAGAGATGAGACAGCAAAGAAGCTTGGAATCGAAATGCTTACTTACACTAACGAAGAGGGTGTTAAGCAGGGAATTAACCCATTTGACCACGGTTCAGCTTACACTGATATCATGAAGACTCAGGCTCTTAAGCAGGCACTTAACAAATACGGCTTCACAGCAGCATTTGGCGGCGGACGAAGAGATGAGGAGAAATCAAGAGCTAAGGAGAGAATTTTCTCTTTCAGAAATACAGCACAGGCATGGGATCCTAAGAACCAGCGTCCGGAAATGTGGAAGCTTTACAACACTAAGATTCACAAGGGCGAGAGCATGAGAGTTTTCCCTATCTCTAACTGGACTGAAAAGGATATCTGGCAGTACATCCAGAGAGAAAAGATTGATATTGTACCTCTTTATTTTGCAGCAGAAAGACCTGTTGTATACCGTGATGGCAATATCATCATGGTTGATGATGACAGAATGAGACTTCTTCCGGGCGAAAAGCCACAGATGAAGAAGGTAAGATTCAGAACTCTTGGCTGTTATCCACTTACAGGCGGTGTTGAGTCAGACGCAGAAACTCTTGATGAGATTATCGAAGAGACTTTAAGTGCGGTTGAATCAGAGAGAACAAGCCGTGTTATCGACCATGAGGAAGCAGGAAGCATGGAAAGAAGAAAGAAAGAGGGGTACTTCTAGAATGAAAGGTTTACTTAAATTTATTACATGCGGTAGTGTTGATGATGGAAAATCTACACTTATCGGACACATTTTATATGATTCAAAGTTATTGTATGCCGATCAGGAGAAGGCGTTAGAGCTTGATTCCAAGGTCGGAAGCCGTGAAGGTAAGATTGATTATTCACTTCTTCTTGATGGTCTTATGGCTGAGAGAGAGCAGGGAATTACTATTGATGTTGCTTACAGATATTTTACAACTGACAACAGAAGCTTTATCGTTGCTGATACTCCGGGACATGAGGAGTACACAAGAAACATGGCGGTTGGTGCTTCATTTGCAGACCTTGCAGTAATCCTTGTTGATGCAAAGCAGGGCGTGCTTATCCAGACTAAGAGACACGCAAGAATCTGCGCACTTATGGGAATCAAGCATTTTGTATTTGCAGTTAATAAGATGGACCTTGTTGGTTACAGCGAGGAGCGTTTCAACGAGATAAATGCACAGATAGCAGAGCTTACAAAGGAGCTTTCTTTAGCAGATGTAGTTGTTATCCCTGTTTCAGCAACTGAGGGTGACAATGTAACAACTAAGTCTGAGAATATTCCTTGGTACAAGGGACAGGCACTTCTTCCTTATCTTGAGCAGGTTGATGTTGATGATACTGAGGAAGAAAAGGGATTCTACATGCCTGTTCAGAGAGTATGCCGTCCAAATCATGAATTCCGTGGTTTCCAGGGACAGATTGAGGCAGGAAGCGTATCTGTTGGTGACGAGATTATAACTCTTCCAACTAATGAGCATGTTCATGTAAAGAGTATCTATGTAGGTGACAAGGAAGCCCAGACTGCTTCTATCGGACAGCCTGTTACTATCCAGTTAGACCGTGAGGTTGATGTTTCAAGAGGTTCTGTTCTTGCAGCAGGCGCTGACTTAAAGCTTGCAACTGAGATTACTGCTACTATTCTCTGGATGGACGATGATGTTCTTACTAATAACAAGAACTTTTTCGTAAAGCTTGGAACAAGACTTATTCCGGGCGTTGTTACTGAGATTGTCAATACTATTGATGTTAATACAGGTGAGGAGAAGCCAGCAACTCTCCTTAAGAAAAATGAAATCGCAGTATGCAAGATTTCTCTTGCTGATGTAATTGTTGTTGATGAATTTGACCTTCACAAGACTATGGGCGAGCTTATCCTCATAGACCGAGTTACTAATATGACTAGTGCCTGCGGCGTTGTCCGTGAAGTTAATGAGGCTGCTGATGATGTTAAGGAAGTTGACGCAGCTTTCAGAGCGGAGCTTAACAACCAGAAGCCTGTTGTTGTAGAGGCAGTTCTTTCAGACAAGATTAATGTTGATTTCTTAAAGAAGGTTGAGAAGGAGCTTCTTCTTGACAGCAAGCATGTATATCTGTATGTTCCAGCAGAAGGCGAGGATTATACAAATGTTGTGACTCACCTTGTAAATGCAGGTATTGTTGTTATTCTTGCACTTAGTAAGGCCGCTGATCTTAAGATCGATGGCGCAGAAGTGCTTGCAGGCTGGGAGTCTGAGGTTGATGCCACTACTGTGGATGTGGCTGAGTTTATTAAGAAGAATGCGTAGGCTGGGCGCTTCGCTGTTTTGCCTGGTTTAGGAATATATTTGAGTAGGAGTTGGGCTATAGTTATGAATACACATTTTTTTAAAAAGTTAATATGTTTAGGTATGATTTTCAGCCTGACTTTTTCCGGACTTTCCGGGTGTGGGCAGAAGAAGACGGAACTTGTTAATGTTTCCTATGATGCTACCAGAGAGTTTTACAAGGAGTATAACAAGCTTTTTGAGGATTACTGGTATGGTAAGACTGGTGAGAAGGTTGAGGTTATCCAGTCTCATGGTGGTTCTGGAAAGCAGGCGCTTGAGGTTGCTAATGGTCTTGGGGCTGATGTTGTCACGCTTGCTCTTGAGGGCGATGTTAATGTTATAAGGGATGAAGGGCTGATTGATGACGGATATATCAATGATTATTCTGATGACAGCTCGCCTTACACTTCTACGATTGTCTTTCTTGTAAGAAAAGGCAATCCTAAGAATATTAAGGACTGGGATGATCTTCTTAATGACGGGGTTAAGGTTATTACCCCTAATCCTAAGACTTCCGGAGGAGCCAGATGGAATTTCCTTGCAGCATGGTATTATTTTAAGAAGCAGGGACAGACTGATGAACAGGTTCAGGCAAGTGTTACCAAGCTTTACAAGAATGTTGCAGTGCTTGATTCAGGCGCAAGAGGTTCTTCTACCACATTTGCAGAGAATGGACAGGGGGATGTTCTGATTGCATGGGAAAATGAAGCATTTTTCGCATTACAGGAATATCCGGGCGAGTATGAGATTGTTGTTCCATCTGCGTCTGTATTGTGCCAGCCAACGGTTGCAAAGGTTGACGAGGTCACACAGATGAATGGAACTGAGGAATTGGCAGACGCCTATCTTTCTTTCCTGTACACTGATGACGCACAGAGACTTGAGGCACAGAATTTCTACCGCCCTGTAAACAAGGACATTCAGAAGGAATACGAGTCTTCCAGCGATTCAAGAAACATCAAGGAAATCCCTTCTGATGGTAAATGGATTGTCAAGGATATTGACATGGCGGATATTGGGTATTTTGGTGGCTGGGAAGCGGCTACACAGAAGTTTTTCTCTGACGGCGGAATATTTGATAAGATATATGATTAATTAAAATGTGAGGTCACACTTAACCGGCTTTTGGCTGGCTGGGTGTGGCCTTTTTGGTGTGAATCTGACTATGCGCAGGTGAATGAAGCCTACTAACATAGTGCAAAGTTATTAATTTAGTGGGTTTCTGAAGAGAATATTATAGGTTGTTTAAGTGAGAAGACCTACTAATCAATCAGGGAAGATATGATTAGTAGGTCTTTCACTCGCAAACTGCTTGCAGTTCTTAGTAAAATGTTGGAAAAAGACCTACGAAAATATGTTAATTTAACAATATAGTAGGTCACAAGCCGGAAAGTATATGAATAAGACCATGGAAATGACCTACTATATTGAGTGTATAATGGCTTTTAGTGGGTTTTGTCCTCCGTCAGCAGCTTCTTATAAGAACAGTCAATACCAAGTGCGCCAAGCGGAGCAGTTACTATAATTGCGAGCACAGCTACAGAAAGCACTATCTGTCCGCAGGCAAGTCCGGCGGCTAAAGGAACAGAGCCGATGGCTGCCTGGACGGTTGCTTTAGGAAGATAGGCAATTACGCAGAAAAGCCGTTCTTTCCATGTGAGGTTTGTCTTTACGGTGCAGAGAAGCACTCCGGCTGCCCTGAAAACAAGTGCTGCAAGAATCATGAGTAAGGCTGGAAGTCCGGCTTTGAGTGTGTAGCGGATATCGACAGCCGCGCCGACAAGCACGAACAATATTACTTCAGCAGCGAGCCACAGCTTGCCAAATTTTTCGGACAGACGGGCTGATACGGCGGGAACACATTTAAACTTAAGCGTACATGCCATAGCGACAACAGCAAGAAGTCCTGAAACAGACACTTTGCCTTCAAGCCAACCCTCAATTGCAATAAGAAGGAAAGAGAAGCCAAGCACAATGATAACTTTCATGCTGTTTCTTACAGTATGCTTGCGGGCGTATGCTGTTTCAAAGAACAGATACAATCCCAAGCCGGTCACTATACCAAGAATTATGCCGAGTATAATAGACACAGGAATGTTTACGAAATCCATGACATTTGCCTTGCCACCCTGTGCCACATTTAAAAATGTTGTGAATAACACTATGACAAATATGTCATCGCATGAAGCACCAGACAGTATCATCTGCGGAATCGCTTTGTCAGTTCCGTAGCGCTTCTCAATCAGCATTACCATCCGTGGAACGACAACTGCAGGAGAAACAGCGGCGAGAACTGCGCCCATTACAGCAGCTTCGGCGTGATTAATTCCAAGAATTACAGGGGCAAGCAGAATATAACCGATGATTTCGCAGGAAGCCGGAACGAAGGACAGAAGAATTGCACTTCGTCCGGCTTTTTTCAGGTCTTTTAAGTCAAGCGACAGACCGGCTTTGATAAGAATAATGATAAGAGCCATTTTCCGCAGGTCAGCCGATATTGAAAGGATTGACGGGTCAAGAAAATCAAGGACATATGGTCCGAGAACAATACCAGTAACAAGCATTCCGATGATTCTCGGAAGTTTCAGCTTCTGGCAGATTGCGCCCATGACGAGCCCAACCAGAAAGATAAGTGATAAAGATGTCAGCATAATAAGCCTCCTTAAAAATGTAGTAAATGCATTTATGAACGCAAAAAAAGCTGATGCTTCCTGCGACATAAAATCGTAGAAGTCATCAGCTTGAATAAGCAGTTTAGGTTTCCCAGGGGAGTACTTCATTCCCTTTGATATTTATAATACTTTGGGGCGGGGTTGTCAAATGTAAATAAGAAAATAGGTTTGTTTTGGGAAACAAGTAATATTTTAGAGAAAAAAGCGTAATTTTCCAGAAATTAAAATAATATTTCTTAAAATCAACTTGATATTTCCGAAAAACTGCGTAGAATATAATATATAGATATATAAATATTGTGAATTAAAGCAGATATGGTGTGGAATCTGTGCATATGACACGGATTTTAGTATGTGCAGTAATGCACAGAAAAGAGGGGTTTTATGGAGATAAGATATATTAAGGCGAAGGAATTATCGGCAAGATGGGGCGTGACACCAAGAAGAATTAACCAGCTGTGTACAGAGGGAAAGCTGCCGGGGGCTTACAAGGAAGGCAAGTTCTGGATGATACCTGATGATGTGGACAGACCGGATTGTTTAAGGGAGAATAAGAATCTTTATGTCAGGGAGGATGGCGTTGTATACAACAGGAAGCGTCCCTGCCCGGTTGGGATAACATCTTATAAAGAAGTGTCGAATGAATGCTATTATGTCGATAAAACATTGCTTATAAAGGACATTATAGATAATCACAGTAAGGTGTATTTATTTACAAGACCGAGAAGATTTGGAAAGACTCTTACTATGGACATGGTGCGCACATTTTTTGAAAAGACTGATACGGATACATCAATATATTTTAAGGACAAATATATATGGCAAGAGGGCGTAGTATATAAGGAAAAGCAGGGGCAGTACCCGGTGATATTTCTTACATTTAAAGACGCCCACCAGTCAACATGGCAGGATATGTACGCGAGTCTCTGCTTTACATTAAGAAATGAATTTTTACGACATATTGAACTGACGACAAGTGCCAGACTAAGTGAGTATGATAAGAAGTATCTTAAGTCAATACTTGATGATGAGGCAACGATAATAGATTATCAGTTTGCACTGGGGAAGCTGTCTGCAATGCTTTCAAAGCATTATGGCAGGAATGTGATTGTGATAATTGACGAGTATGATACGCCAATCCAGCAAGGACATATATTTGGATACTATGATGAAGTGATTGGCTTTATGAGAAATCTTTTGTCGGCTGTCTTAAAGGACAATCCAAGTCTGGAACTGGGGATTCTCACGGGAATTCTCCGCATAGCTAAGGAAAGTCTGTTCAGTGGGCTTAATAATCTTGTGGTTAATACAATTCTTGATGATGAATACTCACAGTATTTTGGCTTTACGGAAGAGGAAGTTTCTGCTATGGCGCAGTACTACGGCGTGTCTGACCGGCTGGGTGAGATTAAGGAATGGTATGACGGCTATATGTTTGGCAGAACCGGAATATATAATCCGTGGTCGGTTATTAATTACTTCAATAACAAATGTGTTCCCAAAGCCTTCTGGTCAAGAACAAGTGGCAATGAGATAATCGGCGAGCTGTTTAATAGTGCTGATACCACATTTGCAGACAACTTATTAAGATTGCTGCAGGGCAGTACTGTTCAGGCAATTGTTGACACAGATATCATATATCCTGAGATTAATGGAGACATTGATACAATATACAGCTTCCTTCTGGTTGCCGGATATCTGCGTGTGTCAGAGCATATTGGCTCTCTGTACGACAATCCGATATGCGCGCTGTCGATACCTAATTATGAGATAAAGAGCGTGTTCCAGAAGGAGATTATTGACAGATATAATGGCATATTTACAGGGGCATTGCTCAGAAACTTTGCGGAATCAATCCGTACGGGGAATGCATATTTATTAACAGAAACCCTGCAGCAGTATCTTTTGCAGTCTGCAAGCGTGTTTGATACGGCACATGAGGATTTCTATCATGGAGTGGTATTTGGGATGCTTGCGGTATTGTCAGACAATTATTATATCTCGTCTAACAGGGAGTCAGGCGAGGGAAGATTTGACATAGAACTGCAGCCAAAGAGTCGTGGCGGACACGGATATATAATAGAATTCAAAGCATGTAAGGAAGCGGAGCTTGAGAAGATGGCTGGCAGTGCAGTCAGACAGATTCAGCAGAAAAGTTACACAGCCAATCTTGAAAAGCATGGTGTGTCAGTGATTGGTATGTTCGGAGTTGCATTCTGCGGAAAGAAAGTGAGTGTGGCGTATGAGGAGCATGATGTGAAGAAGCGCAAGACACGGGAATAGAATGAGAATTGCAGAAAAGGACGGTAAGAAACTTAATTCTTGTCGTCCTTTTTCGATTAGGATTATTTACTCTTAATTGCATTATACAGATTAACAATCTCGCCATCTTTCTTGGAATTCATGAACACAGTCTGGTCGGCAGTCTTAATCATAAGCACAGGAGACACATCATTAAAAATGTAGAGATTACATTTGCCATAAGTATTTCCTTTGAATTTGCCGACAAGATAACTGTCGGTTGCACCGCCATTATATTTGTAAAAATGGTCGTCAGGCAGAGAATCCATAAGTGTAATTTCGGTAATATCATTAATGTTAATCAGGCTTGTGTAACCGCATGAAGACACATTTACAGTGTTTTCAGTAGTCCTGATGTCGATAGTAACATGAATGTATGGAATTAATACAATAGTCATCCATATTATTAATCCAAGGGTAAACGCCGTGATTGTGCCTGTGAATATCTTAGCACCAGTGCGGGCGTAGTTAAGCGAATAGTTGGTCGAGCACAGCCTGTCGGGTACGAAAAGGTGCGGGTCATTAGGATTGTAGTAAAATCCAGTCTTCCAGTAGTCATCATCATCAACAAATACCGGCTGTGTGTCAGCCTTAAGCATTTCGTTCTTTCTGTTGCGTGCAAGAATAAGAATGACAGTGAGCGTGCAGCCGCTTAACAACTGCAGAATAATGTACATCCAGAAACTTAAGTCTCCAATAGTATCCTGAATAATACACATTAACACAAATGTTATCCATGCCACGAAGTTAAGAAGTGACATTACAAGCATTGCTGAAGCAATGTATTTCTTCATAGTCAGATTAACAATGTTGTTAATGTCCGAATTAAGGCTGTATGCTTGATTCTGTCGTCTGTTCATATAAATGTGGAACACAAGTCCGAATACAGAAACTATGACAGTGCATATCGCAAATACAATAATCATTGAAAAATACACTCTGTCTGTCCATGAATAGAATGGAATCAGAGCCAGCAGTTCTGCGGCAATTATGATGATGTGGTATCTGAAACTGATTGGAGTTGCATCTGCATTTGCACAAGCACGCGTATCAATAAAGACCCTCTGTTTCTGGGATTCCACAAACCAGCCATTCTGTACCTTTAACAGATACATTTTCCGATGCGCTGAAAGCTGGATATACATAATTCCGCAAACAAACACGAGAATCCAGATTGTATACATAATAACGAAAATGATTATGTTCACAAAATTAAGAAAGCATATGGCTATTGAGAGTACTGCATTGATATTCTGGAAATATTTCATGCTTTTCTTAAAGCGTGTCATAAGTCGGGTGACATCGTCATCGTTAACATGGTCGCCTGGAATGTGGACTCCGATAAGCATTCCATTGTTGTATCGGTAGTTGGATTCATATGCAAATCTCATGATCAGGACTGTGAACATGTTGCATACGAAGAATAGCATAAACATTGCGATTTTCATAAGGAAACCTCCTTGTATAGTGGGTCTGTGTTAATGCATGTGTGAATACAGGCATATTACATTGTGCAGGGATTCATCTTGGAATAAATGTTTTCGCACATTTTTAAGAATTCTTCTTTATCCATTCCGGTAATGCTTGCTTCTGCGGACAGCAGCTCAAGCTCTGATTCAAGCTTTTCCCTGAATTCAATATTCATATTAATATTCTCGGCGACAAATGCTCCAAGCCTTCTGTCGGTTTTAATAAAACCTTCCGCCTTAAGAATCTGGTAAGTTTTATTGACGGTCATTGTATTGACGCCTGCGTCAGAAGCAAGCTGTCTGACAGTCGGAAGTTTCTCACCGACCTTAAGTTCTCCCTTGCCAATTCCTTTAACAATCTGATTTCTTAACTGCACATATATGGGCGTGTCGCTCGCAAAATCAAGTTCAATAACCATGTGAAGCTCCTTTCTACTACAATATATTTATGGTTAATATCCCTTACAGCCAGTAAGGAATTATCCATCTTGTTGCTTAAGCTGTTAGAATGTAGGTAGCAATCGGATATCTTCTCCTTTCTTGGACTTTGCGTCCGTAAAATAGACTGATAACCAGCTCCTCATTCGCAGCGTTCGTTTTATGCAGGTTGAATCGCCTTAGGTGCATTCGTGTCACACCACAGTAGATTGAATAGGCAATGAGTAAAACTGGTACTTATCCATTGCAATAATCTTAAGGAGTGACAAATTTATGAACGCAGTAGGTATCGATGTTTCAAAAGGTAAAAGTATGGTTGCAATTATGCGTCCTTTCGGAGAAATCGTTTCCACGCCTTTTGAAATTAAACACACAACCAGTGATATCAATTCACTTGTAGAACTCATCAAATCTGTTGAAGGTGAATCCCGAATCGTAATGGAGCATACTGGACGTTATTATGAAGTCCTTGCCCATCAGCTTTCTGAGGCTAACCTTTTCGTCAGTGCCATCAATCCAAAACTCATCAAAGACTTTGATAATGATTCCCTTCGCAAAGTTAAATCCGACAAAGCTGATGCTGTTAAGATTGCACGTTATGCACTTGACAAGTGGCAGAATCTCAAACAGTATAGTGTTATGGATGAATTACGCAATCAACTAAAAACCATGAACCGTCAGTTTGGCTTTTATATGAAGCATAAGACGGCTATGAAGAATAATCTTATTGGCATCCTTGATCAAACCTATCCTGGTGTTAATACCTACTTTGATAGTCCTGCACGAAGCGACGGCAGCCAGAAATGGGTTGATTTTGCATCTACATACTGGCATGTGGACTGTGTTCGTAAAATGTCCCTAAATGCTTTTGTTGACCATTATCAAAACTGGTGCAAGCGAAAGAAGTACAACTTCAGTAAGTCAAAAGCTGAAGAAATCTATGGAAAAGCTAAGGAACTTGTTCCTGTACTTCCTAAGGATGAAATCACAAAACTTATTATCAAGCAGGCAATTGACCAACTTAACAGTTCTTCTACTACAGTTGAGTCACTTCGTACCCTTATGAATGAAACAGCTACAAAGCTCCCGGAATATCCTATCGTTATGGCAATGAAAGGTGTTGGTCCATCACTTGGCCCTCAGTTAATGGCTGAAATCGGTGATGTTTCCCGCTTTACTCATAAGGGAGCTATTACTGCCTTTGCTGGCGTAGATCCTGGAGTTAATGAATCTGGAAGCTATGAACAAAAAAGTGTTCCTACATCAAAGCGTGGTTCTTCTGACCTCAGAAAAACTTTATTTCAGGTAATGGATGTTTTGATAAAAACACATCCACAGGATGACCCTGTATATCAATTCTTAGACAAGAAACGTGCACAAGGTAAACCTTATTATGTCTATATGACAGCTGGTGCCAACAAGTTTCTAAGAATCTACTATGGTCGAGTGAAAGAGTATCTTTCATCTCTTCCAGAATCCTAATTATCCACTATGATTTTCAGACCAGCACTGGTGTGGTGGTCTAATTTTGATACCTAATTTTCAACCTGTATAAAATTTTCAATGTTCTCAAAATTTAGCCTTGACTTTTTATTTGCAGGCTATTTTCTTACTCCATAACTAATTGCATCTACTGGACAAGCATTTTTTATAAATTATTCCTCCTTTATTTTTTACACAATAGCATTTTATAGCTACTTTTAATATCATTCTACACACCTTTTATGAAACGTTGATGAAATATAATTTCTTATTTTTCCTACACTTTGAATTATACAGGAAGCCAGTCTGTAATTTGGTGGTATCTTTGCCAATCTTGACAGTAATACCCATAATTCTGTTAGCCACGGTCGATACCTCCTTCCGTAAAAATGGGGCATAAAAAACAGATTTCTCCAGGCATGAAAAAAGCACCAACCATTTCCCTCGCAACTTATTTTTTTTATCTCTTTTCTTTGCCATATTGTTATTTATGCCTTCATCCTTCTTGACCAGCTCTTTATAGCGAATGGCATACATAGAATACCAATCAAGACAGGAATTGTAATAAGTAGATATGGTGACCAGATAAGCTTCCCAAAAATACGAAAAGTATTAGTTCTGAAAATATCTGTTGAACTTCCTACCAATGGTATTAAATCCAATGCTTTTTGCATTCCATAAGGAAGATATTCTGCAATCATCATTGGTCCATATACAACAGCCAGACTAAGCAGTAAGGTAAGTACATTATTTTTTACAGCCGCTGATATAAACATAACAATTCCGGCAAAACCTATTGCTCCAAGCAGTACAAAAGCATATTCATAAATTTCTGCCTGCAGCATATTCATAGGTGCAACAGCAATCAGCTTGATATTCTGAATCGGCATATCCCATCCGGCAGTTCCCATAAAAAACAACTGTGATATAACACTTGAAACAGCAAGTAATGCAAATAACTCCACTGTAAACGCTAAACCAGTAAGAATTTTGGCAAGAGCGATTTTCCCCCAACCATTTCGAGTCGTCAATACTAATGCGCTTGTATTATCATGCCATTCGCCAGCAAATAAAGAGGATAAAACAATACCGAGAAACAAAGCCATCACAACTCCCAGATCCGCAACCGTACTACCAAGAAGCGTTGACCATCCTTCTACCCACTCATAATGAAATGGTTTTTCTACCTTTCTCTCTATCTGATGTAAAAACTCTTTTTCAGCTCCTACCTGACCACTGACCTCCAAAAACTCATCAAGCACCTGCTGTCTTCTTTCATAGAAACCTGTTAACTTATCCGGATCAACATAGCTTATCATCGTTTTATAATTACTGGTATCTCGAAGCTCCGGATACAATGTTCCGAGCCAACTATTAACTATCTGCCAGTCTGTCTTTTCCAGTTCTTCCTCCATACCGTCAGCTTCCATTTGCTGATAATCACTTACTATTTGCTGCAAGGTTTCATCAGTCAATTCTCCACCAAATGAAAGTGCATATCCCTGACTATCCTTTATTACTGTATATCCATCAAAATTATTGCCAAAAGCACTTGTATAGTCATCTGAACTGCCAAAACCGAACCATTGAAACAAAAGTATGCTTCCAAAAATTACATAATAAACAAAACACAAAAACACACATATTTTAACAATTTTCTTTCGCCATAACTTTTTATGCTCTAACCAAAATAGTTCCATTCTATTTCACTCCTTCCTCTGTGGGAAAATAAAATAAATAAAGATCTTCCAATGTAGCTTCACAAGGAACCGCTCGCTCACTAGGCATATTGTCTGAAATAATACGCAATATAATTTCTTTTCCTTCGTGCCGTAAATTAGCAACCGTTGCTTTTGTCTGCCATTGTCTAGCTTCTTGTGGAGAAACAGAAAGCTCCCAAACCTTACCATTTGCCTTGTGAATCAACTCAGGAACCGTACCCTGCAATATAAATTTTCCTTTTTTCATCAATAGCACTTCATCTGCTATTGCTTCTATATCCGATACAATATGTGTGGAAAGAATTACAATTTTATCACCTGCATACTCTGAGAGCAGATTACGAAAACGGACACGCTCTTTCGGATCAAGTCCCGCAGTCGGCTCATCCAAAATCAAAATTTTTGGATTATTAAGTAACGCCTGTGCAATTCCTACTCTTTGTTTCATACCACCGGAAAAAGTTTTTACTTTTTTGTTTGCCACAAGGCTTAAATCAACTACTTCCAACAATTCAGTCGCACGTTTTTTTGCAACATTCTTCGGTATTCCTTTCAGTGCTGCAATATACATTAAGAACTCCATCGCAGTATAATTTGGATAATATCCAAAATCCTGTGGTAAATAACCCAACACATTCCGGTAATCTGCCCCCATCGAAGTTACTTCTTTTCCATCCAGCAATACCTCCCCTGAGGTTGACTCCAAAACAGCACATAGCATACGCATCAATGTTGTTTTACCTGCACCGTTAGCCCCCAAAAGACCATATACTCCCGGCTTTAAGGTTGCACTAACACAATCTACCGCTATTTTCCTGCCATACTGTTTTGTTAAACGATCAAGCGACAATTCCATACATTTTTCCTTCCTTTCTCATCTCTGCAATATAATGAATTTCATTTATAAAGAACATAGCAAAAATCAAAAATGTAACAATCCACACCCCCACTGCTGATGTTTCATATAACCATGGCAATATTCTTGCTGACATCCCCCAACAAATGCAGGAACCCAGCATTACAATCGCACATATCTGTAAACTCTGTTTCTTTTGCAAACGGATCAAACGTAGCAACGCAACCATACACACTAAGTACGGAACCAGGCAGTATAGAACCATCTGTCCAATCTCTTTATAAGAATTTTGCAAATAAACTTCCATACACAAAAGAATTGTTATACACACCAAATTAGCAGCCCCAGCCAAAACCAGCTTTGCTAACGTGATTTGGGCACCAGAAGCTCTTGTTACCGCTTCAATCTCGCTCATTCCATAATATTGGCTTTTAAAAATTGCTGGCATGATAGCCAATACAAACAGCGGCATAAAAATTGGTATATTCTTTGGCACGTCTGCAATGCTGGCAATTGTTAAACAAACTATAAATAACGTTACTGCCTGCAAACCAAATATTGGAATACCTTCAAAGCGAAATACATCTGAAAGATAGTGAAAGAAACCTGTCCTCGGTTCTGCCCTAGTCACTTCCTGTTCTCGTACAATTTCAGTGCAAAGCTTAATCGTTTCCTCTAATCTTTTAGGCTGTACTTCCTCTCCTAAAGATTGCTGTAAATAGCCCTTCAAATTTTTATCTTTCATTTTCCTGCTCCTTTCTCATAATTTTTAAAGCATTACGAACCCTGCTTTGTGCTGTTCGCATATTGCATCCCATCACTTTTGCAATCTCTCCAAAACTAAGTTGTTCTCCAAAGCGTAGAATGACTGCTTCCCTTTGTTCTGATGATAAAAAATTCAAAAAATAGCTTATCTCTGCCCTATCCTCTAGCCGAACTATGTCGTTATACTCATGCACTATATTTTCTTCATCTTCTAATGGATAAAACTCAACCTTCCTACTTTCATCAATACATAAATGATTTGCAATCGTGTATAGATAAGCCTTAAATTTCTTTTTCCCTTTATATCCGGATAAATTCTTAAACAACTTCAAAAATGTTTCCTGAGTCAGGTCTTCTGCTTTTTCCAGATTAGAGCAATGCCACCTACAGTAACGTAAAATAGATGTATAATAGCGTTTTATCAATTCTTCTGCTGCATTTTCATTTCCAAGTAGAATCTGTTCCACTAATTCGTCATCACTCAACACGCATCAGACTCCTTTCCATTGAATATCTGTATATATATAATAACGGGTTATGCACTTAAAATGATTAAAAGATTCCTCATTTTTTCTTTTTTGCCCATCATAGCCACTGCGATACCCGCCTTCAAAATGTGCTAAAGCCTTATCCCTTTTGCATAGATTTATCCACTTTGTCAAGGTGGCTATGTAAACAGTACCAGAGAACGCAAAAAAGCCGCCT
>OIYR01000383.1_pt1 | contig 24736 bp, 23 predicted proteins | sample 1588221 | NCBI WGS metagenome assembly OIYR01 (sample SAMN03283292) | human gut metagenome | biome: human-associated habitat; material: feces | host: Homo sapiens | place: Peru | collected 2012
CTCAGGGTACTGTTCTTGCAGGACAGGTTGCAAGTATGGTTAAAAAGGAACAGCCGGCAAGAGAAATGATTGAAGAGATGTTCTCACAGGCAGAAGAAGTATTGAACGGAGCAACAAAATGGGTAAAATAGCATTTATTTTTTCAGGTCAGGGCGCACAGTACAGCGGTATGGGCAAAGACCTTTACGATAATTCGCCTGCCGCAAAGGCTGTTTACGAAATGGCTGATTCTATAAGAGAAAACACTTCAAAGCAGTGCTTTGAGGGTACAATGGAGGAGCTTTCAAAGACAGTAAATACACAGCCGTGTATTTTTACTGCCGACCTTGCGGCCGCAAGAGCTCTTGTTGAAAAGGGTATCACTCCCGACTGCGTAGCAGGCTTTTCACTCGGTGAGATTTCTGCACTTGCTTTTTCGGGAATCCTTTCCGATGAAGAGGCTTTCAGACTCGTTTGCAAAAGAGGCGAGCTTATGGACAAAGCCGCAACGGAAAATCCCGGTGCAATGGCTGCCGTGTTAAAGCTTACTCCCGAAAAGGTTGAAGAAATCTGCTCAGGGTTTGACAAAACTTATCCCGTAAACTATAACTCACCGGCTCAGACTGTTGTTGCAACAACAAGTGAAAATGCCGACGCTTTCTGCGAGGCAGTTAAAGCAGAGGGCGGAAGAGCAAAACTTCTTGCAGTAAGCGGTGCGTTCCATTCTCCCTTTATGGCTGATGCCGCAGAGGGACTCGGAAAGTATATGGAAGATGTTGACTTTGCTCAGCCAAAGGTTCAGATTTATTCCGATTACACGGCTCAGCCGTATGCAGGCGACTTCAAGACACTTGTAAAAGCACAGGTTGAGAATCCCGTAAAATGGCAGACTATTGTTGAAAATATGATTAATGACGGCGTTGACACCTTTATTGAGGTTGGTGTGGGCAAAACTCTCACAGGTCTTGTAAAGAGAATCAACGGAGATGTAAAGGCATTCAAGGTTGAAACTGCGGCTGATATTGACGCACTTGAACTTTGATACTGTTCGGAGGTATAATATAATGAGATTTGAAAATAAAACAGCCGTAGTAACAGGCGGCTCAAGAGGTATCGGTCTTGCAATCGCAACAAAGCTTGCAAAAGAGGGTGCTAACATCGCAATTCTCTATGTAGGTGACGAAAACGAGGGCATTAAGGCTAAGGAAGAGCTTTCACAGTACGGCACAAAGGTTGAGCAGTATTTCTGTGATGTTTCAAACTTTGAAGAGTCAAAGAAGGTTGTCGATCAGGTCATCGAGGAGTTCGGCAGTATCGAAATTCTTGTAAACAACGCAGGCATCACAAGAGATAAGCTCGTTTTAAATATGGACGAAAAAGATTTTGACGCTGTAATCAATGTAAACCTCAAGGGTACATTCAACATGATTAAGCATACATACAAGCACTTTATGAAAAAGCGTTACGGCAGAATCTGCAGCACAGCGTCAATTGTCGGTCTTACCGGCAACGCAGGTCAGGCTAACTATTCTGCATCAAAGGCCGGTATTATCGGTCTTACAAAGTCGGTTGCAAAGGAACTTGCAGGCAGAGGCGTTACGGCTAATGCAGTTGCTCCGGGTTACATTGCAACAGATATGACAAGTGTACTTTCAGATAAGGTTAAGGACGCAATGAAAGCGCAGATTCCTGCAAAGCGTATCGGTACTCCCGATGATGTTGCAGATGTAGTAGCTTTCCTCTGCTCTGACGATGCCGCTTATGTAACAGGCGAGGTTATCAGAGTTGACGGCGGACTTGCAATGTAATTGATTTGGAGGATATAATGAGCAGAAGAGTAGTTGTAACAGGTATGGGCGCAATTTCACCGGTCGGTAACGATGTGCCTACAATGTGGAAAAATATGGTTGACGGCGTTTGCGGTATCGAAACGATCACAGCTTTTGATACAAGTGACCTCAAGGTTCACATCGCAGGTACAGTCAAGGATTTTGATCCCACACAGTATATTGAGAAAAAAGAAGTAAGAAAGCTTGATCCATATACACAGTACGCAATCGCAGCGGCTCAGCAGGCTGTTGACGACAGCGGTATCATTGGCAAGATTGACGAGAACCGTTTCGGTGTTTATATCGGTGCAGGTATCGGCGGTCTTCAGACTTTCGTTAAGAATACAGTAGGTATGGAAAACGGCGGTCCAAGAAAGGTTTCTCCTTTCTTCATTCCGATGATGATCGGTAATATTGCAACAGGTAATGTTGCAATCCGCTTTAATGCAAAGGGTGCATCTCTTTCGGTTATGAGTGCTTGTGCAACAGGTACAAACTCAATCGGTGAGGCTTTCCACTGCATCAAGGACGGCTACGCTGACGCTATCATCGCAGGCGGTGCAGAGGCAGTTGTTGCTCCTCTCACAATCGCTGGTTTCCAGAACATGAAAGCCCTTTCAACAAACGATGATCCAAAGCACGCATCCCGTCCGTTCGACAAGAATCGTGACGGTTTCATCATGGGCGAGGGCGCAGGTATGCTCGTTCTTGAAGAGTATGAGCACGCAGTTGCAAGAGGTGCTAAGATTTATGCAGAGCTTTCAGGCTACGGCAACACTTGTGATGCACACCATGTAACAGCTCCCGATCCTAACGGTGCAGGCCTTGCAAGAGCAATCAAGATTGCTTTTGAAGAGGCAAATGTTGCCGATGACGCACAGCTTTACATCAATGCTCACGGCACAAGCACACATCTTAACGACCTTACCGAAACAATGGCTATCAAAACTGCTCTCGGTGAAAAGGCTTATGATGCAAATATCAGCTCAACAAAATCAATGACAGGTCATCTTCTCGGTGCAACAGGAGCAATTGAGGCTATCGCTTCTGTTATGGCTCTCAATGACGGTGTTATTCCGCCGACAATCAACCTTGACGAACCCGATGAAGGTCTTGACCTTAACTATACACCTAACAAAGCAGTTAAGCGTGATGTAAATGTTGCCGCTTCAACCAACCTCGGCTTTGGCGGACATGACGCTTGTCTTGTATTTAAAAAATATTAAGCGAGGGAATTACTATGAATAAAATCGACGAAATCAAGGAATATATTTCCCTTCTTGAAAATTCTTCTTTGAGTGTTCTTGAAATTGAAAAAGAGGACGGTACAAAGATTCATCTTGAAAAAGAACATCCGGCACAGCAGATTTTTAATGCATCTCCAATCGGTGCATATCAGCCGACTGCAACAGATGTTCCCGCTCCTGCGCCTGTTCAGCCACAGGCTCCTGCGGCTCAGTCTGCCGCTCCCGAGGAAGACACCAAGACTGTAAATGCTCCGATTGTCGGTGTATTTTATGCCGCATCGGCACCGGGCAAGGCTCCTTTTGCTCCTGTCGGAAAGAAAGTAAGCAAGGGCTCAACCGTTTGCATTATCGAGGCTATGAAGTGCATGAACGAAATTCAGGCTGAGGACGACTATGAAATCGTTGAAGTTCTTGTTAAGGACGGAGATCTTGTTGAATACGGTCAGCCGTTATTCAAGGTTAAATAATCGGAGGGCTGTATGAATCAGGAAGAAATTAAAAAGATTTTGCCGCACCGTGACAATATGCTTCTCGTTGAAGAGGCTGAAAGTGTTGACGAAAACACGGCAAAGGGCAGATATACAATCAAAGGTGACGAGTTCTTTTTACAGGGACATTTCCCCGGTAACCCCGTTGTTCCGGGTGTTATTCTCTGCGAAATGATGGGACAGGCAAGCTGTTGCCTTCTTGCAGACAAGGTTAAGAACTGCACACCTTACTTTACAAAGATGAACAATGTTAAGTTCAGAAATCCCGTGAAACCGGGCGACACTCTTGAAAGTGTCTGCACACTCACAAAGAGCAGAGGTGCATTCTACTTTATTGACGCAAAGGGTTATGTTGACGGCAAGCTCTGTGTAAGTGCCGAGCTTTCGTTTGCACTTGTTGAAAATAAGTGATTTTAAAGGCTGTCTGTGCCGTTTTGGGTGCAGACAGCCGTAATGCGATAAATAACTGGAAGTGAAAAAATGTTCTCAAAAATTCTGATTGCCAACCGAGGCGAAATTGCAGTAAGAATTATCCGTGCCTGCCGTGAAATGGGCATCAGCACAGTAGCAATTTATTCTGAGGCAGACAAGGACTCCCTGCATGTCCAGCTTGCCGATGAAAGCTACTGCGTAGGCGGTAACCGTGTTGCCGACAGCTACCTCAATATGCCTGCAATTCTCACCGTTGCCGTTGAAAGCGGTGCTCAGGCTATTCATCCCGGCTACGGACTCTTGTCCGAAAATGCCAAGTTTGTTTCGCTCTGTGAACAGTGCAACATCAACTTTATCGGTCCTTCATCCGAAATGATAAAGCTTTTGGGCGACAAGGACAACGCAAGAAAGACTATGCGTGCCGCAGGTGTTCCCGTAACCCCCGGCTGCGATATTGTTGAAAACGTTGAACAGGCAAAAGAGGAAGCTGAAAAAATCGGTTTTCCGCTTCTCATCAAGGCTCGTTCGGGCGGCGGCGGAAAGGGTATTCGCCGTGTTGATTCAATAGAGCAGTTTGAAGAGGCATTTTTGTCAGCTTCAAGCGAGGCGCAGTCAGCATTCGGTGACGGTGCCTGCTACATAGAAAAATTCATTCACCCTGTAAAACACATTGAAATGCAGCTCTTGTGTGATAAATACGGCAATATCGTTTGTCTTGGTGAGCGTGAATGCTCTGTTCAGAGAAAGAACCAAAAGATGATTGAAGAAAGTCCAAGCCCCGCTCTTGACGAGAAAACCCGTAAAGAGATGATGATTGCGGCTGTTAAAGCGGCAAAGGCAGTCAACTATGTCAACGCAGGCACAGTTGAATTTTTGCTTGATATGGACAACAACTTCTACTTTATGGAAATGAACACCCGTCTGCAGGTTGAACACGGTGTTACGGAAATGGTAACAGGTCTTGATATTGTTCAGTGGCAGATAAGAATTGCCGCAGGTGCAAAGCTTTCCCGCACACAGGACAGCATCTTCACACACGGCAATGTAATTGAGTGCCGTATCAATGCAGAAAATCCCGAAAAGGGATTCAGACCGAGCTGCGGCAGAATTACAAGACTTCACACCCCGGGCGGTGCGTTTGTAAGATTTGATACGGCGATTTATCAGGACTATTTTGTTCCGCCTTATTATGATTCGATGATCGGCAAGCTTATTGTTCAGGCAAGAAGCCGTGCCGAGGCAATCAGAAAGATGAAAATGGCTCTTTCCGAGCTTACCATTGACGGAATTGACATCAACCGTGACCTTCTTGCCGAGATTCTCTCGGACGAACAGTTTGTGAGCGGTGAATATACAACAGATTTTATGGCAGAGTTTGAAGAAAAACACGCCGACAGGAAGAAGTAAAAGATATGGATTTGTTTGCTTTCAGAAAACCGAAGAATGAGCTTGAGTCCGATGAGGGCGAAAGCAAAAATGTACCTTTCGTTCCCGAAGAAATGTGGATAAAATGCCCCAAGTGCAACACAATGCTTCTCACAACCGATATGGAAGAGAATCTTCATGTGTGTACAAAGTGCAACCACCATTTCAGAATGAACGGACGAGACAGAGTTGAAATGCTTGCCGACAAAGACAGTTTTGTCGAATTCGATGCAGACCTTTCAAGTCATAATGTTCTCGATTTTCCGGGATATGACGAAAAACTTGAAAAGGCAAGAAAAACAGGCGCAAAAGAGTCTGTTATCTGCGGTGAGTGTAAAATGAACGGCATTGACACCGTTCTCTGCGTTATGGACCCGACCTTTATGATGGGAAGTATGGGTGTTGTAACAGGCGAAAAAATCACCCGTGCATTTGAATATGCAACCGAAAATGCAATGCCGATTGTTGTTTGTACTGCCGCAGGCGGTGCAAGAATGCAGGAGGGCATCCTCTCACTTATGCAGATGGCAAAAACTTCGGGTGCGGTAAAAAGGCACAGCGATGCGGGTAATCTCTACATCACCGTGCTTACAGACCCGACAACAGGCGGTGTTACGGCATCGTTTGCAATGGAGGGCGACATTATTCTTGCCGAGCCCGATTGCCTTGTTGCCTTTGCAGGTCCGAGAGTAATTGAACAGACAATTCGTCAAAAGCTCCCCAAGGACTTCCAGACGGCAGAATTTGTTCTTCAAAAGGGCTTTGTTGACTCGGTTGTCAGCAGAAATAATTTGAAATCTACACTTGTAAAGTTGCTTAAATTGCACGGTTACAGCGGTGAGGAGGCTTAAAAATGACAGCTTACGAAAAGGTTATGGCGGCGAGAGACGCCAACAAGCTGACCTCGGTTGACTATATTTCCCATATGTTCGGAGACAGCTTCATTGAGCTTCACGGTGACCGCAGATATGCCGATGATAAGGCAATTGTTGCAGGACTTGCAATGCTCTTTGATACTCCCGTTACTGTAATCGGAATTGAAAAGGGCAGAAATACAAAAGAGCGTGTTGAACGCAACTTCGGTCAGGCTCATCCCGAGGGCTACCGCAAGGCTTTAAGACTTATGAAGCAGGCTGAAAAGTTCAGAAGACCTGTTCTTTGCCTTGTTGATACAAGTGGTGCATACCCCGGAATCGGTGCAGAGGAGAGAGGTCAGGGTCAGGCTATTGCCGAGAACCTTATGGAAATGATGACTCTCAAAACTCCCGTTCTTACCGTTCTTATCGGTGAGGGCGGTAGCGGCGGTGCGCTTGCACTTGCAGTTTCTGACGAAGTATGGATGCTTGAAAATTCCGTTTACTCGGTAATTTCTCCAGAGGGTTGTGCTTCGATTCTTTGGAAAGACAGTTCAAGAGCGGCTGATGCGGCAGAGGCTCTCAGGCTTACCGCACAGGATTTGTTTGACCTCGGTGTAATCGAGAGAATCATCCGTCAGCCAAAGGCAGGCGATCAGGCTATGTTTGAAAGCCTTAAAATGCTCATCAAAAGAACATTTGAAAAGAACCTTGCCCTTAATGACGAAGAGCTTTTGAATGCACGCTATGAGCGTTTCCGCAAAATCGGCATCCCCGAATAATTTATTTTAAACCTAAACATAAAAAACGGTAGGAAAGACATCGCAAATTGTCTTTACTACCGCTTTGTTTTTTGTGAGCCATAAATTCTGTTGTCAATTATATGTACTGTAATCTCCGCTGTACATATCGGGTGAATTTGCCAAGTCGCTTATAGAATTTTTACCGAAAATTGATTCGCTGTTGCCCGATGATGCGGAAAGTATGTTAATGGTTACACCTGCAATGATAACTGCGGCAACTACACAAGCGGCTGCAATTTTTACGATTTTACGAACTTTCTTTTTGTCAATTGACTGTTCGGTCTGCGGAATGTAGGGAATGGGTGGCTGATTTATTTCAAGTTCGGGCATTTCATTCTGAATCTGCGGTGCAAAGCCTTCTACCTGTTCAAAACTTGTTTGCGGCAGAGGCGAAGTATATTCGATTTCAATCGGTTCATTTTTTTGTGTCTGCATAGTTTCGGGAATTTTAGTTCCGCACATCTGGCAAAATACAGAGTCGGTTTCAAAACCGCAGTTAGGACATTTCATAGACTTTACCTCGTAATTTTTGATAGTATGACACCATTTTATAACAATATTTACTTAAAGTCAATAAATGTGACAAAATCGCTCGGGATAAAGTTTGATATTATGTAAATAATACTGCAAAAAATTTGCAAAATAAGCCTGTATATGTTGAAAACAATGACAGTGTAGTGTATAATCTAAGTACGAATTGCAACATTATGTTGTAATTCAGAGATTAAATGTTCCATTGAACCTCTAAGGAGCTAACGCTCCTATGTACAAGATTGCAATCGGTCGCAAGCTTTGCTCCGATTTTAATTTTATTGAATGATTGAATAGAAAATTGAAAATACACACAGTGAAAGGATGAGTGCCTTGAGAGGACTGTATTCGTCAAAGACAAAAATCCGCAATCAAATTTTCACCGAGGTTGCAAGGTTTGCATACGAGGGCGGAGATTATTCAAAATTTGAAAATCTTCCGTATGAAATTATCCCGGGTGAAATTTCAACATACCGTGAAAGTATATTTCTCGAAAGAGCCATTGTCGGCGAAAGACTTCGTCTTGCAATGGGACTTCCGCTTTTGCCGGTTTCAAAACAAGCGCCTATCTCAACAGGTGTTGAGGAAAGTATGATTGACGAAAAGGTATACGATCCGCCGTTAATCAATATTATAAAATTCGCCTGTCACAAGTGCGCCGAAAAAAGAGTGGTTGTAACGGACGGCTGTCAGGGCTGTCTTGAACACCCTTGCACCGAGGTTTGCCCAAAGGGCGCAATCTCAATTGTACACGGAAAATCGCATATTGATGATGAAAAATGTATCAAGTGCGGAAAGTGTCAGGGCGCGTGTCCGTACAATGCAATCATAAAGCAGGAGCGTCCGTGTGCCGCCGCATGTGGTATGAAAGCTATCCACAGTGATGAACACGGCAGAGCAGATATTGACTATAACAAGTGCGTTTCATGCGGAATGTGCCTTGTAAGCTGTCCGTTCAGCGCAATTGTTGACAAAAGTCAGATTTTCCAGACTATTATGGCAATCAACAGCGACACACCTGTTTATGCCGCAGTTGCGCCCGCAATTGCAGGTCAGTTCAAGGGACTTCCGTCAAACAAAATCAGAAATGCTTTTAAGGCTCTCGGTTTTACGGATGTTGTTGAGGTTGCAGTCGGTGCCGACCTTTGTACGGTTGAAGAGGCAAAGGATTTTATGGAAGAGGTTCCCGAAAAACAGCCGTTTATGGCGACTTCCTGTTGCCCGGCATGGAGCGTTATGGCGAAGAAAACTTTCCCTGACATCGCTCCGTACATTTCAATGGCACTTACTCCTATGGTTCTCACAGGCAGACTTACAAAACAGCGTTACCCGGGTTGTAGGGTTGTATTTATCGGTCCTTGTGCCGCTAAAAAACTTGAGGCAAGCCGCAGAAGTATCCGAAGCGACATCGACTTTGTACTGACTTTTGAAGAAGTTGCGGGAATGTTTGCCGCAAAAGAGGTTGACTTTAATTCCGTTGAAGTTGATGAAGAACCGCTTTCATTCTCAAGTGCCGACGGCAGAGGCTTTGCCGTGAGCGGTGGTGTTGCAAAGGCTGTTGTCAATGCGATTCACAAGCTTGATCCCGAAAGAGAGGTCAGGGTTGCCAATGCACAGGGACTTGACGAGTGCGTAAAACTTTTGCGTATGGCAAAGGCGGGCAAGTATAACGGCTATCTGCTTGAGGGTATGGCTTGCCCCGGCGGTTGTGTTGCAGGTGCAGGAACAATCAACAATCCCGACAAATCTGCTATGGAAGTGCTTAAAAGCAAGAAAGAATCAAGCTTTGAGGGCGCTGTTGAAACTCCGTATATTGACCGCTTGTCAACTCTTGAAAATATGTACAACGAGTTTGACAAGATGAAAGAAATTTAACAGATCGGGTGATATTTTGAAAATGGTGATGTTAATTTTACGCATAATCGGCATTGCCGCAGCAGTTGTATTTCTCGGATTTTTCGTAATTCCGATGACTCACGGAATTATCAACCCCGGTAATATTGCAGGGACTATTTTGTGTCTATGGCTCTTGTGCGTATTAATTCCGCCTGTTCACGGCGCAATAAAGGCATTTTGCTTCAAGCATTTATTTACGAAAATAGTTTTTCGTGTAGTGAATATCGGCTTTATCGCATTTGCTGTTTACGGTGCGATTGTCACCTCTGCAATGGTGTGGGCAACCTGTCAGGCTCCGCCCGAAAACTCAACGGCAATTGTTCTCGGCGCTCAGGTTAAGCCGTGGGGACCGTCGGTAATTTTGCGTGGCAGAATTGATGCCGCAAAATCGTACCTTGACGATTCTCCGAACGCAAATGCCGTTCTCAGCGGCGGACAGGGAAGTGACGAGGTTATGAGCGAAGCGCAGTGTATGTACAATGTGCTGACGGACTCGGGTGTTGACTCCTCAAGGCTTTTTATGGAGGACAAGTCAACCAACACAACCGAGAATATAAGAAATTCAATGAAAATTATTGAGGATAACAACCTTAATACCGATATTACGATTGTGACGGACGGATTTCATCAGCTTAGGGCGAGGATAATCTGTTCGCAACTCGGCATAAAAGGAAATGTCGGAGCAGTAAGCTCCGACACAAGATTTTTGTATGTCCCTACTTATGCTGTTCGTGAGTGGTTCGCTCTTCCGTTTCAGCTTCTGTTTCGGTAGTCACAATCTCGGTGATGTCACCGTTTGTGTCAAAATGAGGCTTTGTCCTGTGAGAGTATGAATTTTATAAAAGATAGTAAATTAAAAAGGAGAATATCTTATGAGTAATTTCAAATTTTGGACAGTTCAAAAAAAAGAAGTATTGTATGAAATATTAGCTAATGGTATATATCAACCAGATTTTTCTAAAAGTTGGTATGCAAATATAGAAAAAGATACAAAGGATTTTTATGATTTTGTTTTAGAGACATATTGTAGAGAAAATGAAATGGTTTTACCAGGAATAGTGTTTTCGTTTGCCCGTTTTCTTGATATTAAAAATGGTGTTGCAATATTTGATTGTTTTAAATCTTACTCTGATTTAAAAATGTTCTTAAGGGAAAAGAGAGATGACATTAAAAGTTTATGGAATCAAATTGCAACATCAGACGCATGCATACTTGAACTGGAATATGATGTTTCAAAATTTAATCCAATGTGGATAGATTTAAATGATTTTGAGGCACTTATGCCTCCAATCATATTTTGTCCACCATATGTTGAGATGATTTTAAATGGAATTTTTTACGATTTTTCAAATGGCTGTTTTCCTTGTAGTCCTCTTCCTTCAAAGTTAATACAAGCGCATCTTCCATATATTAAACCTGAAAATTTATTGAATGTGTACCCTGTGTTTAATTTAAATGATGATGTTATCGATGATGATTTACCATTTTAGTTCAATATTAGGATGATAATTAATAATCTGTTCGCAGCTCGGCATAAAGGGAAATGTCGGAGCAGTAAGCTCCGACACAAGGCTTTTGTATGTCCCTACTTATGCTGTTCGTGAGTGGTTCGCTCTTCCGTTTCAGTTTCTGTTTCGGTAGTCACAATCTCGGTGATGTCACCGTTTGTGTCAAAATGAGGTTTTGTCCTGTGACAGTTTGCAAACTCAAGCGGATAAACCTCGTGTTCCGTAACATCAACAATAGGGGAAATTTCCTTTTTGCTGTTTCGTGACGGCAACTCAATCGGATATTTTTCGTGCTGTCCCTCGTTATGATTAACATCGTAAAAACTCATAATAAAAACCACCTTTCCGTGAGGTGGTTTTATTTTTTGCAGAATTTTAAATTATATGCAAAGGGGAAATTTTGTTTTATGGTAAAAGTTTACAAAAAAATGTATGAATTGTCTTAAATTCTATTGACAAAATATTGTATTAGTTGTATTATATGTATGAGGTTAGAAGTGCATTGCAGTGCAATTTTGCAATTCACAATACATATACTGAATATTTTTTAAACCGTAATCAGAAAGGGGATTTTAAAATGACGAAAAAAATTATGAGTATGATTCTGTCAATCGCAATGGTGCTTTCTATCGCCGTAGTCGGCATTTCGGGAACATATGCGGCTGAAGTATCTGACAAAACATCAGGGATCGGAGCAGGAAACAATATTTACTTTGATGTAAAAAAATCAGGTTGGAACAATGTAAAAACCGTTTTTTGCCATATTTGGAGAGCAGACGGCACAGGTGACTGGCCCGATTGGCAGACAAAGAAAGAAAAATGTATTTACGATTTTTCTACAGGTATAGCAACTTATGACCTTTCAAAAACAGGCAATAAGATTTCGTCTTCCGATGGTAAACTTTACTGTGTAATATTCAGTGCAAATACAGGTATGCAAACTTATAATGCTATTATGAGCGGTAAATGTATTGGCGATACGCTTTACTGCACAGGCAATAAACTTGAAAACCCCGAAGATTCAGAAAAAAGAGCAAATGAAGCAGTTTGGGCGAAAACTAAAGACTGTGGTCCTGAAAAGAAGATTACATCAACAGGTAACATAGTTGGAACTGCATTACCTGAGGGTGATACTGATGCTTCAATGCTTGCATGTTTCCTTGTTGCTTATTATGATTGCCCTGAAAAGATGGACAAAGTGCCGGCACTTGTTAAAGAGTTAAATCTTAGTACAAGTGATGTTATGAAAGCCGTAAATAAAAAACTTGATAATGGCGGTTATGATAATGCAGACAGCATAAGAGCTTCTGTTAAGGCAGTTCTTGATAAAATTGAGGTTGCAACCCCATCAATTTCTAAACTTGAAAATACTGCCGGCGGTATCAAGCTTTCTTGGAACAAGGTTTCGGGAACTTATGGCTACAGACTTTATCAGAAAACTTCCAATAGTTGGAAACGAATCAAGGACACAACCTCAACAAGTTTCACTGATTCAGCGGTAAGTGCAAATCAGACAAAGACTTACACAATTCGTTGCATTGACAGCAGCGGCAAAACAATCAGCGGATTTAATTCAAAGGGTTGGTCAAAGAAATATACACCCGTAGCACCGACAATCAGCAAGCATGAGAACACAACAGGCGGTATCAAGCTTAGTTGGAATAAAATTACAGGTGTTTACGGCTACAGAGTTTATCAGAAAACTTCAAACGGTTGGAAACGAATCAAGGACACAACCTCAACAAGTTTCACTGATTCGGCAGTAAGTGCAAATCAGACAAAGACTTACACAATTCGTTGCATTGATAAGAAAGGCAACACAATCAGCGGATTTAATTCAAAGGGTTGGTCGAAAAAGTATACAGCCGCAACACCGAAAATCACAAAGCTTAAAAACACTTCAAAGGGTGTAAGTGCGACATGGAACAAGGTTGCAGGAGTGTATGGCTACAGACTTTACAGAAAGTATGCAGGCGGAAGTTGGACAAGGGTAAAGGACACAACTTCAACATCTTTCACGGACTCAGGTGCAAAGAAGGGCAAGAAGGTAACTTATACCGTTCGTTGCATTGACAAGAAGGGCAACACCGTCAGCGACTACAACAAAACAGGTTGGTCAATCACACGCAAATAATTTGATATTTCTCAACAATCCCGACAGAGCAAAATCTGTCGGGATTGTTTGTATATACAATATTGTAGCGGCGAACCGCCGTTCCCACTTCGAGAAGATAGTTTGTAATGTCAAAAAACATATTATGTCCGAGCGTAGCATTGAAATTGTTCGTTTCAATGTTACCATCGAAACGATTGGCGAACAAGGTTGCCGCCACATTGGATTGTACAAACAATAGCAATGTAGCACTCGGGCATTTTGATTTTTCCTGATAAAAAACTATCTTCACGAACTAAAAAATACGGCAGACTTGTGAGTAAGTCTGCCGTTTGTTGTTCTGTTATAATTATAAATCAAAATCAACGGATTACATAATCGAGTTGATGAGACCGCCTTTTTTGATGATGTTCTGAATGAACTCGGGGAACGGTTCAGCCTGATATGTTTTGCCTGTTGTTTCGTTGGTGATGACGCCTGTGTCAAAGTTTACGGAAACTGTGTCACCTTCTTTGATGTCCTTTGCGGCTTCGTCACATTCAAGAATCGGAAGACCGATGTTGATTGAGTTACGATAGAAAATTCTTGCAAAGGTTGATGCGATTACGCATGAAATTCCGCTTGCCTTGATTGCGATTGGTGCGTGTTCACGGGAAGAACCGCAGCCAAAGTTCTTTTCGGCAACCATAATGTCGCCCTCTTTAACCTTGTTTACAAAATCTGCGTCAATGTCTTCCATACAGTGAGCTGCAAGCTCCTTGTGAGATGCGGTGTTAAGGTAGCGAGCAGGGATAATTACATCGGTATCCACATTGTCGCCGAACTTGTGTACAGTACCTTTTGCGTTCATTATTTGTTACCTGCCTTTCTTATACCTTTTCGGGGTCAACAATGTAACCTGCAACAGCACTTGCGGCGGCAACTGCCGGACTTGCAAGATAAACTTCGCTGTCAACATGACCCATTCTGCCGACAAAGTTACGGTTAGTTGTTGAGATTGCTCTTTCGCCTGCGGCAAGAATACCCATATGACCGCCAAGACACGGACCGCAGGTCGGTGTTGAAACAACAGCGCCTGCCTCAATGAAGATATCGAAAAGACCTTCGTGCATAGCGTCAAGCCAAATCTGCTGTGTGCCCGGGAAGATAATGCAGCGAACATGCTTTGCAATCTTCTTGCCCTTGAGAATGTTTGCAGCGGCACGCAGGTCTGAAATTCTGCCGTTTGTGCATGAACCGATTACGCACTGGTCAATCTTAACTTCTTTCTCACCGATTTCATCAACTGTTCTTGTGTTTTCGGGAAGATGCGGGAATGCAACTGTCGGACGGAGAGTTGAAAGGTCGATTGTGTACTCTTCGTCATAGACAGCGTCCTCGTCTGCTGTGTATTCAACAGGTGTGCCCTGATATCTGCCGTTGCAGTATTCACGGGTAATGTCGTCAACAGGGAAAATACCGTTTTTTGCGCCAGCCTCAATTGCCATATTTGCAATGCAAAGTCTGTCATCAATGTTGAGGTATTTAAGACCTTCGCCTGTAAATTCCATTGACTTGTAAAGTGCACCGTCAACACCGATTTTGCCGATGATGTGGAGAATAACATCCTTACCGCTTACAAAGCCCTGTGGCTTGCCTACGATGTTGAATTTGATAGCTGACGGAACCTTGAACCAAGCCTTGCCGCTAATCATACCGGCAGCCATATCTGTTGAACCTACACCTGTTGAGAATGCGCCGAGTGCGCCGTATGTACAGGTGTGTGAGTCTGCACCGATGCAAAGACAACCCGGTCCTACAAGACCCTGTTCAGGGAGAAGTGCGTGTTCAATACCCATCTGACCTACATCTCTGTAGTTTTTAATATCATATTTGTCTGCAAATGTGCGAACCTGCTTAACCTGTGTTGCTGCCTTAATATCTTTATTAGGTGTAAAGTGGTCCATAATCATTGCGATTTTTGTGTTGTCAAATACCGAGGTTGCGCCGTTTTCTTCAAAAACATTGATGGCTACGGGAGATGTTACATCGTTACCGAGAACCATATCGAGCTTTGCCTCAATAAGCTGACCTGCCTTGACTTCGCTGAGTCCTGCGTGAGCCGCAAGAATCTTCTGCGACATAGTCATACCCATAATAAATCACTCCTTTTCTTTAAGTTAATTATTGCATACACCTTGCAAAAAGATTGTAAACTATGTTACAATTAAAGAAATTATTACCGATAGACGGGGGTAAGTTATGGAACAAAGGGTAAATGCTTACGGACACACAAACAGTGCTGTTCACGAAAATATGCAGTCGCTGATTGAACAGTCGGGAAGCGTGAGAAAATATGCGAAAGATGAGATAATCTATCTTCAGGGCGACACGGCGCAGAGTTTTTGCTACATTAAAAAGGGCAGTGTAAAGGTGTATATGAATTCCGTTGACGGCAACGAGAAAACTCTCAACACAGCACGACACGGCGAGATTATCGGCGAGGGTGCTTTTTTTGACAAAAAACCGAGGGTGAGTTCTGCAAAGGCGGTCACTAACACAGAGGTTATAATGATTGACAAAAAGCGGTTGACGGATATTATTGCCAAACATCCTACGCTTGCGTTTGAACTGCTTGAAATCCTTGCCAACAGAATAAGGCTTTTGTCGTCACAACTTGACTCAATGACCTTTATGCAGGCGGATGCTCGCATTGCGGGACTTTTGCTTGAAAGTGAACAGAACGGTTCTGTTGCGATTACTCACGAGGAGATTGCCAACACGGTCGGTGTGTCAAGGGTGACAGTCAGCAAAACTTTGAGCAGATTTGCAAAATCGGGATACATTTCTACCGAGTACCGAAGAATAATTATAAAGAGCGGAGAGATGCTGGAAAAAATTGTAAAATTGTGAATGAGGATTGATTATTTATTGTTTACAAAACGAATTAAATAGGTTAGAATATTGATAGAAACTATTGCGGATTTTACATATATGTAAGGAGGAATATTTGTGAAAAAAATAATGCCGATTTTGGCAATAATAATGATAGTTCCGTTTGTGTTGTGTTCGTGCTTTACGAAACAGGCGGAGAGTATGTCGCTTGGCTATGAGGAGCTTGAACTTCATGTGGGCGATACAAAGCATATTTCCGTGACAATCAAGCCCGATGGAGCAGATGCAGGTGCAATCAGTTGGTCAACATCAGACAGCAAAATTGCGACTGTTGATGACGGAACAGTTACAGGCAAGGCAAAGGGAACTGCAGTTGTAACCGCAGAGAGCGAAAGCGGTCTTAAAAGGGTATGCAATGTGACTATTCTTGACAAAGAGATTGAAAGCGTTGCTATGAGCGAAAGCTCAACTTCCGTTAAAAAGGGCAGTAAAATTCAGCTTGAGGCAAAGGTTAATCCTGTTGACGCACCGTCAGACAATATTGTGTGGTCGTCGTCAGACCCCGAAACCGCAAGTGTTGACAGCAACGGTATGGTACTCGGTGAAAAAGAGGGCGTTGCGATAATCACTTGTGAAACGGAAAACGGTAAAAAGGCTACTTGCACGGTTACTGTTAAGGATACCGAAAAGAAAGCTACAGTGCCGGCAACAGAAGCTCCCACACAGGCGGTTAAGCAGGAGAGCCAGAGCCGTTATCCTGTGGCTCGTTACTACAACTATGACGACGATTTTATTTTGCCGGATTCATCAATCAGAAAGCTTAGTGCGAATGAGGTTATGGGACTTGGCTCAGACCTTGCTCAGGATGCAATCAATGAAATCTATGCCCGCCACGGCTATGTGTTCAAAACGGATTCAATCCGCCACTACTACCAAAGTCAGAGCTGGTACCGTGAGAATTACAATTTCAGCGAAAGCGATCTTACAAGCATTGAAACATATAATATAGGCTTGCTCCGCAAATACAACTGATAAGGTATAATATTATGAAGTTTGAAATGAATCTTAAAATTGAAAAACCGAGATATTTTACCGTATCCGACATAACCTATGCACAGGTTGACGCATGGTTCGGACACACCACAAGGGACTTGAAACTCGACTTGATTTATCCAAAATTAAAAAACAAAAAATACCCGTGTATTGTGTGGTTTTGCGGTGGCGGTTGGATAAGACTGGATAAATCTGCCCATTTTGCTTATCTTGCAAAGTTGGCACTCGAGGGCTTTGCAGTTGCAAGTGTTGAATATCGCACAAGCAATGAAGGGGCATATCCGATGCCGTTGGAGGATGTAAAAGCGGCTATTCGCTACATCAAGGCTCACGCAGACCGTTATAATATAGATGAAAACAAAATCGGTGTTGCAGGCGAATCCGCCGGAGGCTATCTTGCTGCCATGTGTGCTTTGGATAATGATAAGGCTCTTGATGTCGGAAATTATCTTGACTGTTCAAGCGAGGTACAGGCTTGCTGTGCCTTTTATCCGCCGACAGATGTTTCGGCATTTCCATATGAATCGCCGTTAACTTCGGCGGCAAGTATGGAGTCACTTATGCTCGGAATGAATGTTGCACTCAATAAGGAAAAGGCAATGGAGTGTTGCCCCGTTTCGTATGTAACCCCGTCAGCACCGCCGTTTATGATTTTTCACGGAACAGACGATTCCACCGTTCCTTTTTCGCAAAGTGCCGAATTGCACGATTTGCTTGAGAAAAACGGTTGCGATGTCACATTGGTTGCAATTAACGGAGCGGAACACGCCGACATATTTTTTGCACAGGAAAAGTTGTGGGATATGGTGGCGGAGTTTTTCAAGGATAAACTTTATCAATAAGAAACGGCTGTATGCCGTATGCAAAAAGGCTCAGAACCTGTAAAAGTTCTGAGCCTTTAATTTATCTGTTGAGAAGTTTTTTCTTATACTGTGCCGGTGTAAGTCCGTAGACCTTTTTGCACTGTGTAATGAATGACTTTACATTTGCAAAACCGTTTTCAAGTGCAGCGGCAGATACGGTTGAGTTTTTGTCAAGCATATCGTTGATTGCATTTTCAAGACGAAGATTTGCAAGATATTCCGAAAAGCTAACTCGAGTGATGCTTTTGAAATACTTTGAAAAATAAGACGGCGAAAGATTGACTACCGATGAAATCTCGTTAAGCGGAATCTCTCGCTTGTAGTTTTCGTTTATATATGCGATTGCTGTCTTAGCATACGAAAAATCCCTGCGGGGGATAATCGGATTGTTGCTTGCTCTCTTAAAGCAGGTGCAATGCTTCAAAAGCAGATAGTAAATCTTGTTGACATGAGCAATCTGGAGCAAGGTGCTGTACTCGTCATTTTTGTTTGTATCCGCAATTTCATCAAGAACATCTATAAGCTCCTGCTTTGTTTCGGGAGATATTGAAACATCGAAGATAATGCTGTCAATCGACTTGCAGAACATTCGCATATATTCAAACGAAAGCTGAATACATACAAGACGCACGCTTGTTCCTGCCACAGGGCGAACAAGGTGAACATCTTCGCTGTTGAATAGGATAAAATCTCCCTCGTTTACAATGGTTGTTTCACCGTTTCTCGGACACTCTGCCTGACCTTCGATAACATAAACAAGCTCAGGCTCTCTGTGCCAGTGCAGCTCGGTCTTATGCGTTTCAGAAGAAAGGTTAAGATACATGACCTTGGCAGGTGTGTTTTGGTCATAATTTATTATTTCGTACTTATAATTCAATATGTTTCACTCCGAATCCCCTGTTGTCAAAAATGCAAAATTGTTGTATAATAACATAATTATAACTCGAAGATGTGCGAAAATCTATATAAATATGTTATGTGATTATGGACAAATGTTGTATTTGAGGTGATTTTGTGAAAAAAAGCGACGATTATAAGGCACTGTCAAATATATGCGTTTCAAGCGGTACGAGATTTTCAAAGGAAAGTTTTGAAATCAAGCCTGCAATGCGTGAAACCTATGTAATATTCCTTGTAACGGCGGGCAAGGGAATTTTTGTTATTGACGGTGTAAAATATCCTGTAAAAGGAGGAAATTCCGTTATGCTTTTCCCGTTTTCAAGCATAAAAATTGCGGCATATCCGAACAATATTTTTGAGTACAAATGGGTTGAAATTAAGGGCTTTGAAATTGCCGTAATGATAAGCCGCACCAACTTTTCAAAGAATCGTCCCGTTGCACCCGAATTGCCTGTTGACAATTTTTTTCAGTACTTTGATGTCAGCGATTCATCAACCGAAACAGTATATTCAGCCTGTCGAACCGACGGCAAGGTGCTGATACTGTTGTCGTACTATCTGCAATATTATCCGAGCCAAAAATCGACCGAAACAAATTATGTTATGCAGGCGAGAGATTATATAGACAGAAATTTTCGTGAGGTGGACTGCACTGTAAAAAGTGTTGCCGAAAAAATTCAGATTGACCGCACCTATCTTTACCGCCTTTTTAAGGAGGAAACAGGTATGTCGGTAATTGAATACATAAATTGGTGTCGAATAAGAAGAGCCTGCACAATGCTGAGCAATACTTTGGCTCAGATTAAAGATGTTGCATTATCAGTGGGTTTTTCCGATCAGCTCTACTTTTCAAAGGTGTTCAAAAAAATCAACGGCATCACTCCTACGGAATACAGAAAGGCATATTCCGACAAAAATATATAAGCAAATGCACGGTTTTGCAGCTGCAAATTTATCTTTAAAAGCGAGGTCATTTTTGGCTTCGCTTTTTTGCTTTTTGAGCATTAAAAATGCCTGTTTTATCGGCTATTTTTCTTTATGCGAAAGCGATTACAAAACGGTTACAAAGTGGTAACGAAACGGTAAAAGTGAATTTCTTGCAAATTGCATATAAATTTGCAGGATAATTCCTGTTGAGAAACAAGATTATATTGCAAAAATAGAAAATAAAGGCGAAACTCTTGTGAAGTTGCACAAAAAATCAGTTCTCCTATAGTTTGACATTCACAAAACACGGTTTTATAATGTGTGCCTGTAAAGAGCAAGACGGCTCTTTGATGAAGGTTTATGAATAAAATATGCAATTTTCAATGCAAAACAGACCCCCGAAAATTGCAAGTCAGGAGAAATTTATTATGCAGAAAAAGAAAGAAAACTTTCGTCCCCTGCGTTCTGTAACGACTTTTGCACTTGCAGCTGCAATTATTACAGGCTCAATTTATTCGGTGGCTGCTGCCGCTGATTTTAGTGCAGACGCAAAGCAGACTGTAGCAACAGAAGGTGTGGAGCTTGCAAACGGCGACATTATTTATGCAGGACTTGACGAAACAGGTTTTACAAGCAGTATGCTCAAGGCTGTTGAAATCAAAATTGACTGCAACGGTGAACACCGCAGTGTAAGTCTTGCAAAAGGCACTGTTGCCGATGTGCTTGAAAGAACAGGAATCACACCTGCGTATGACGAGGTCGTTGAGCCTGCACTTTCAACACCGATTACAGAAAATCTTACAGTTAAGATTTACAAAGGCAAAAAGCTTTCGATTACTGCTGACGGCAAAACAGACAGCGTTTATGTTCCAAACGGCAATGTTTGCGATGTTCTCGCAGAACTCGGCTACAAGCTTTCAGACGATGACATTCTCAATGTTGACAGAAACAGCAATATTGAAGATGCCGACAAAATCGTTATCAAGCGTGTGACTTACAAGAACGAAACCGAAACTCAGTCCGTTGACTTTGAAACAGTCAAGAAGAACTCAAAAGATGTTGAGCTTGGCAAAACAAAGGTTCAGACCGAGGGCAAAAAGGGTGAGGCTCTTGTTACAAAGAGGTACAAGTACATTGACGGCAAAAAGGTATCATCCGAAACTGTCGATACTAAAATTACAAAAGAGCCTGTTGACAAGGTTGTTCTTATGGGAACAAAGGGTTCTAATGTCAGCAACCCTGCAGGCACATTCACAGATATGAACGGCAACACAGTTGCTTACTCATCGGTTGTTACAGGCTCAGGCACAGCGTATACTGCTCCGGCAGGTTCACTCACAGCCACAGGTGTAACAGCTTATCACGGCGGTGTGGCAGTCAACCCGAACATCATTCCGTATGGCTCAAAGCTTTATATTGTATCAACAGACGGCAGTTTTGTTTACGGCTATGCAACAGCCGTTGACACAGGCGGAGCGCTTATGGCAGGAACTGCAATTGTTGACTGCTTTTACAACACATATGATGAATGTGTAAACTTTGGCAGAAGAAATGTAAATGTCTACATCGTAGGTTGATTTTAGCTCGTGTAGATAGTTCGATATAATTAGAACTATAAAATCCCGAGATTGACTTAGCGATAAACTTTACTATTTATTTGAGTTTGGTATAATCAGGGCAGGTACTTCGGTATCTGCCTATTGTTTTTGAAATTTATATTGATTTATCGGAAAATATGCTGTATAATGTATTGTACTTATGAGAGAATGAAAGAATTAACCGAAAGGAAAAATATTATGAAGAGAATTCTTACAGCAATTTTATGCGCAGGTATTCTTGCGGTTACTGCAGCAGGCTGCAGCTATAATGACGCACTTTATAAAGACAGCAACAGTTCTTCACAGGCAAGCGAGGGCAGTACTCAGCCGACAACATCATCAGTCAGCGACAAAAAGTATAGCGATAACCTTGACGGTCTTGTTGATTATTTTGTTGCAAAGCAGTACATTGACAACAAAGATAACAGTGTTAAGATGGACGCTTCTGCTATCGGTGCTGCTGAGGGCAAAAAGTTTGCTGCAAATTATTCCGGTGCTAATATCACAATTGAGCTTTACTACTACAATACAAAGGCAACTAACGATACTGCAAATAAGATTATTAAGTCTGTTAATGATAACGGCACATTCAGCATCTACGGACTTCCTGATGTAACAGCTTACCTTTCCGACAACGGTAGCTATCTTATGGTTTACACAGACGCTTCAATTGATAAGACAAATCCCGACAAGACAAAGGATAACTACAAGCACCGTGAGCAGGTTATCAAGGATTTTAAGGCTTTCAAAAAGTAACATTATATATGTAAATAATTTGTGATGCAACAAAGCGGAGATTGATTAAATTCAACCTCCGCTTTTTCTATATATATGTATAGCGTTTTTATTTAAGCTTTGTTCCGCAGTTGCCGCAGAATTTCATATTAGGATTGCATTTTGTGTGGCAGTTCGGACAGGTGATTTCCTTAGGCATATCGCTTGTGTCATCGGCAACAGCCTGCATATACGGATTTTCAAACTGAGTAGTTTTCGGTTTGTCATCAGAATCAGTGTTCATTGAGCCGAAATCAACGCTCTGAGGCTGAAAATCAACCGGTTGCTGAACCGGCGGTTGATTGCTGTCGGTCGGCATTTCGCTCGTTACAGGGGCAACAGGCGGTACAGAAACATTGCTCTGCTCTGCTACAGGTTCATTGGTTTGAACTGCACCGAGATTTATACCCATTGTGTGTTTCTTTATATATATATGAAAAGAAATCGCAAGAGAGGCGAACAAACCGTAGAATACGGCAGACAAAACCGAATTGATTACCATAACAACAGTTGCAGCGGAAAGGAATATCGACCCAATGGCGGTATTACCATCAAAAGCGTTGTTGTAATGGAAGCTCGGATACTCGTCTGCAAGCTGACGAAGAAGTTCGGAAATCTCGTAGCTGTACAAATTTATATATATAGCCATGGCAATTGTTGTTGCTATTCCTACTACAGCAAGAAGAATTGAAGTTACAGCGAGAAGTATTGAACCTCTGCTTGAAAGATAAACCGATGTAGCACCTTTCTTAATTGAGTTAGACCACATAAGCATTGCAATAGAGTGCAGAAGTGTTATCAGAATAAACGGTGCAATAATTATTGCGAACAGAATAAAGTATCTTAAAGCGTCATCTAAAAATAGCCTAATGGCAATAGTGAGTCCTGTCATTGCAAGAATAGCGATACCTGTTGCAATTATACCTATAATGGCATATATCTTTATAAGCGTTACCATACCGCCAAACGGCATAGGGTCGTTTGAACGGGATTTAACATAAAGAAAGATAAGTGCAATGCACAAGAGAATGGAAAGAGAACTGCCTGCGCCTGCCGATACAGAAATATTTGTACTGCCTGAGCCGGAGTTAAACTTAACCGTTCCGAGTATAGCAGAAAGTCCTGCCACAATTCCGCATATCAATGTAAGCGGTTTTGCAAAGAATCCTTTAAGCACCTGAACATTCTGGTGATAAGGATAATAGGAGTTTTGGTAATTCATAAAATTCCCTCCGAGATGTTAATTTGTATTTCTATTTTATATTATAGAAAGAGAAAATACAATAGATTTTTTAAAATGCAGATTTGTGTATTTTCAGCTCACACAAGATATTGTGGTAAAACAAAGAATTTTGTTGGAAAATCCACAAGACGAAAAGTTTTTTCAAAAAAATTGAATTTTTTTGAAAAAAGGGGTTGACTTTTCTTGAAAAAGGTATATAATAGACAATGTTCCGCGAAGGAAAACAACAAAACCTCTTAAAACAAAAGAGATAATCAAGTTTTTCTTGTGCAAAGTGAACATAGGACCTTGAAAATTGAACAACGAGATAATAGTAAAGAAACCCGTAATGACTTTGAGGAAAGCTCAAAGAATTACAGTGAGATGAACACTAAAAAGCATCATAAATTACGGATATAGTCAGTGACATATTCGTCAATGAGCGATTAAAGCTCTGAAATTGATTTGAACAGTCGAAAGGCTGTTGAGATACAAATTTTAGAGAGTTTGATCCTGGCTCAGGACGAACGCTGGCGGCGTGCCTAACACATGCAAGTCGAACGGAACTGCTTCGAAGGATTTCTTCGGAATGACATTGATTCAGTTTAGTGGCGGACGGGTGAGTAACGCGTGAGTAACCTGCCTTCAAGAGGGGGATAACATTCTGAAAAGAATGCTAATACCGCATGACATATCGGAACCACATGGTTCTGATATCAAAGATTTTATCGCTTGAAGATGGACTCGCGTCCGATTAGTTAGTTGGTGAGGTAACGGCTCACCAAGACCGCGATCGGTAGCCGGACTGAGAGGTTGAACGGCCACATTGGGACTGAGACACGGCCCAGACTCCTACGGGAGGCAGCAGTGGGGGATATTGCGCAATGGGGGCAACCCTGACGCAGCAACGCCGCGTGAAGGATGAAGGTTTTCGGATTGTAAACTTCTTTTATTAAGGACGAAAAATGACGGTACTTAATGAATAAGCTCCGGCTAACTACGTGCCAGCAGCCGCGGTAATACGTAGGGAGCAAGCGTTGTCCGGATTTACTGGGTGTAAAGGGTGCGTAGGCGGCTTTGCAAGTCAGATGTGAAATCTATGGGCTCAACCCATAAACTGCATTTGAAACTGTAGAGCTTGAGTGAAGTAGAGGCAGGCGGAATTCCCCGTGTAGCGGTGAAATGCGTAGAGATGGGGAGGAACACCAGTGGCGAAGGCGGCCTGCTGGGCTTTAACTGACGCTGAGGCACGAAAGCGTGGGTAGCAAACAGGATTAGATACCCTGGTAGTCCACGCTGTAAACGATGATTACTAGGTGTGGGGGGTCTGACCCCTTCCGTGCCGGAGTTAACACAATAAGTAATCCACCTGGGGAGTACGGCCGCAAGGTTGAAACTCAAAGGAATTGACGGGGGCCCG
>OIYR01000388.1_pt1 | contig 24646 bp, 27 predicted proteins | sample 1588221 | NCBI WGS metagenome assembly OIYR01 (sample SAMN03283292) | human gut metagenome | biome: human-associated habitat; material: feces | host: Homo sapiens | place: Peru | collected 2012
TTGCAAGAGGTTTTTTGACCTCTTGACCCACCAAATATGAAAAATTATACCATAAAAAATCCACAACTACAAATTTCCAGTTTTGCAGCCAGCAATAATCTGCTGTTAGCTGTGAAACCGACCTTCGTAACTGTGGAGTTTTATTTATTTTATATATTATATTTTCTGCATTTGCATTTTTATGATATGTCATGCGCTCTTATGATGCAAGATGTCTTCCCATAAAATCTGCCGCAATCGCGACAATTCTCTCATCGGAACTTGTAAACTTACGGCTGACATCTTTCCCCAGCATTATGACAGTTCCCAGGATATCTCCATCTGCTATTATTGGGCTTATTATCTCCTGTGAGTATGAACCGCCATCTTTCTCTATTATAGGTACATATTCCTTATCTGACCTTGATGCAAATATATTCCTGCGCTCTATCATGGCTGCCGATAATCCCTTAGACACTGATGAATTTTCGAGATCTTTCTTGCCATTGCCAGAAGCCGCAACAACATTTTCTTTATCTGTGATGCAGATTATATTGCCTGTTATCTTGGCAAGTGATTCTGCATAATCTTTTGCAAATGTAATCATCTCACCCATCGGTGTATATTTTTTCAGAATAATCTCGCCATCTCCCGCTGTATATATCTCAATCGAATCCATCTCCCTGATTCGCATAGTTCTTCTTATCTCTTTAGGTATGACAATTCTTCCCAACTCATCTATTCTTCGGACAATTCCTGTGGCTTTCATAATTTTCCTCCAATTCAATATTTTGACAAGAGTGCTATATCACTCTTTTTTGCTATATATTAGCTTTGGAGTTAGTATGTGGAAACTGCTGAAAATTATTCCTGCCTTTCATCATCTAAAGATGTTTCCAATTTTAACAGATACTTTTAATTTTATCTGTGATTTTGTCATAAGATTCAACAGCAAGGTCATATCCGAGGTACGCAATTCCCCTGTAGGCATCATCCGGAAGCTCATCATTCTTTAATGACACCGCCATTTGGCACAATGCATTTATGAGATTTAATTTGGCATTACGCACGTCATCTGGCGCATTTTTTAATTTTTCTATATCGTAATCCGATGTATTGCCGCATGGATTAAGGCATGTGGCGCAATCAGGGGCGATTGTGAATTTTTCTTTATGAATCATATCAACGACACTGTCCTCGTCTTTGCCATCCTTAATACTCATCAACGCATTTTTAATAACATTATCCGTTTCATCCGTCTTACCATTGTTAGAGACAGCTCCGACCAGTCCTGTCAATGCACTTATAATCTTCTCCATCATTCACCACATCCTGCTAATATTTTTATGATTTAATTCAATATCTCTCCATCAATCGAAATTGTTATAACCTGTGACGGGATATGCTTGCCTGAATTTGACATTGCATTCTTTGCAGCCCACTCAAGACCGCCACAGCATGGCACTTCCATACGCACGATTGTTACAGATTTGATATTGTTATTTCTTATAATCTCCGTCAGTTTTTCGCTGTAATCCACACCATCAAGCTTAGGGCACCCAATGAGTGTAACTCTTCCATCTATGAACTCACTGTGAAACTTTGCATACGCATAAGCTGTACAATCCGCAGCTATCAGAAGGTCTGCTCCGTCAAAATATGGTGCCTGGATTGGCGCAAGCTTAATCTGTACTGGCCAGTTAGATAACTTTACATTTCTGCCATCTGCAACGCCGCTGCTCTGCTTAGCTCTCATAACTGCTGCCTCATCATACGCTGGTGCTTCTCTTTCCTCAAATGTGATTGCGCCCATAGGACAGGCTGGAAGGCAGTCGCCAAATCCATCACAGAAATGCTCTCTTGCAAGCTTTGCCTTGCCGTCAACTATCTCAATAGCCCCCTCGTGACAGGCTGTTTCACAGATTCCACATCCGTTACATTTATCTTCATCAATATGTATTATCTTTCTTATCATTATAGATTATCTCCTTATCTTGATTTTATGTGGTTATTATAATAGAATCAAGGCATAATTTATGTTGTATTTCCAACAAAGGAGTCACTTTATGTCTGAAAATTTTGATAAATATATACAAATCCTTCATGTAACCCCGCTTTTTAAGGATATTCCGGCAGGCAGCATTACAAGTATGCTTAGACGATTAAATGCTTATACAAAATCTTATAAAAAAGATGAATATATCAGACATACCGGCGATACGGCAGATTTTATAGGGATCATATTGTCGGGCGAAATTCACATATTACAGGACGATTACGATGGAAACCGCAGCATAACAGCCTCAATCCCATCTGGCTCAATGTTCGGCGAAGCATTCGCCTGTGCTGGAATACGCCATCTTCCTGTTGACATCATGGCTGTAGACAACTGCATAATCCTGTTTCTTGACAGCCAGACACTCCTTAATTCATGTGATAGCTGTTTTAATAATAGCTGCTCTGGCACCAACTCATCTGACAATAATGGCTGCTCTTACCACCACATATTAATCAGAAATCTTTTAGGAATCGTAGCCCACAAGAATATATCACTTAATCAGAAGTTAAGATATGTCTCCCACAAAACAACAAAAGAAAAGCTGCTCGCCTATCTGTCACAACAGGCAAAGCAGCATAATTCCAAAGATTTCACAATAAATTTTAACCGTCAGGAACTAGCCGATTATCTCGGCGTTGAGCGAAGCGCCATGTCAACCGAAATCAGCAAGCTCGTAAAAAAAGGCGTTATTGAAACACATCGCAGTCATTTTACGCTAAAATATTAATAAAATCCCCCTGCCTGCTTCAAATCTCCTGATGACTTGTCATTTTTATCAATCTTGATGCGGATTACCGCCTGATATACAACTTCTGAAGAGGACTAGAGCGTGTAATTCTCATCTGGGTTAATCGATAACTGAACGCCTGTCACAAATGTTCCTTTTCCATTCTCTGCAAATAGCGAGAATAATGTTCCTGTAAATGTCATTGTTCTCGTCCCCTCTGTGCTGAGCCCGGCATTAAGACCAGAACCAATCTGCCTGTACTCTACCCTTGCATCCATATTAGCTGTGTCAGCTATCGCATATGAAAATGTATATTTTTCCCTGTCTGTATCAATCTTTACAAGCAGCTTCATATTCTCTTCTTCATTTTCAACAGGTATATGCGCAAGCTCAACGCCCATGTCATGAATGTGCTTATAGAAACCTATATACCTGCCATTCTCATCATTGCCAACATATATCTCATAATGGTAATCATTATTATAGTACGCCGCAACGCCACATCTTCCCGCATGACTCTCTGCAATATCAATCACTGCTTTAAGTGTTGTCGTAAACTCTGGCTGCTTGAATGATAATATTGTTGGCGATTTGCCAGCTGTATTAAGCGATATATCTGTTCCCACAAGCGTGAGCACGCCATTTCCCGGATTATACTGATAGTGGCTCATATCGGGATTTCTTGTAAATTGCAGTCTCTTATCAAGCTTATCCTCAGTGAAATCTATATTGACACTATGGTCTGCATACAGCATTGGCTTTCCTGATGCATCATCTATCTTAATATTCTTCCTGCTCTCTTCACTGTCCAGTCCCGGAAGAGGCGCATCCATGACAAGCTCAATTGTTCCATTGCCATTATATCCGACAACTGGCCATCCATCTTCCCATTTTACTGGAGCAAGATATGTCTCCCTTCCAAGGTTATGAAGCAGCGCATGGCTGAATCTTCTGATTCCAAGGAATACAAGCCACCAGTTGCCATCTGCATCTTCCACAAGGTCTGCATGTCCTGTCGCCTGAATCTCTGACTTCTTGTATTCTTTATGAGATATAATCGGATTATGCGGGCACGCATCATATGGCCCCCATATTGATTTAGAGCGCTGTATTGTTTCTCTGTGGGCATATTCTGTTCCACCCTCGGCTATCATAAGATAATACCAGCCATCCTTCTTGTATATATGAGGTCCTTCTGCACACTGACCGCCACAGCCCTCACTTATAAGATGCTTTTCTGACAGAATATCACCTGTGTCTGGATTTATCTCAAATGCGACAATTCCCCTGACTCCGTCAATATTGCCTGTTGAACAGTAGTAACATCTATCGTCATCATCCCAGAACAAGGATGGGTCTATTCCACCCTGGTCAACCCATGCCGGCTCCGACCATTCTTTATCAATATCATCTGTATACACAATGAAATTGCCTTTATCAGTTACATTAGTAGTTATCATATAAAATCTTCCTTTATGATAACGGATTGTTGGCGCATATATACCTCCTGAATTGCGGCACCCTTCGAGCTCTAACTGTGAACGTCTTGTCAGGCAGTATCCATGCAGCTCCCAGTTAACAAGATTTTTGCTGTGGTATATCGGAACTCCTGGAAAGAACTCAAATGTTGAATTAACCAGATAGAAATCGTCCCCAACCCTGCATATGCTTGGGTCTGGATTATAACCTGGAATTATTGGATTTTTAAATAACATAACAGCCTCCATTCTTATCATACGTCATTAAAATTGTATTGTCTGCACACTCCGCTTCTTTAGAATCAAATACGCAATCACACATATAACAACTGACAACAGTGACCCTGCTGGTGCAGCCATTCCCATCGGAAACAATGTGTCAGGAAACTTTATTGAAGCAAGATATGAACCCGGCACTCTCAGCAATGCTATAGCGGCTATGTTATGAATAAATCCAATATATGATTTGCCACATGCTGCAAAATATCCGCTGAAGCTGAAATGTACTCCTGCAAATATGCTGTCAACAATATAACTGCTAAGATACTGCGCTCCAAACATAATTACCATTGTATCTGTTGTAAACATTTCCACTATGAAATCACAGTTAAATTCTACAATCAATGTCACAATGGATCCGTACACTGTGGTAATAAGAATCGCATACCACAATGTCTTAGATGCTCTGTCATGCTTGCCGGCACCGATATTCTGTGCAGCCAGTGCCGATACTGTTGCCAGCATTGAAGATGGCACAATGAACAAAGCACTTATAACCTTCTCTACAATTCCGACTGCAGCCGCTTCATCAAGACCTCTGCTGTTAGCGATAACTGTTATTATTATGAATGCCACCTGGATACATCCATCCTGAACTGCTACTGGAATACCAATCTTTATTATCTCTGTGATTGTATCCTTATCAATTTTGAAGTCCGATTTATTCAATTTAATTCCAACATCAGTCTTAACAATAGCAATCAGTGATATAATAACACTCAATGTCTGTGATAATGTTGTTCCCAATGCGGCTCCTACCGGTCCCATATTGAAAACACCGATAAGCAGATAATCAATTACAATATTAGCCACACATGCCACTGCAATAAAATACATTGGACGCTTTGAATCACCAAGTCCTCTGAATATGGCACTTATTATATTATAAGCAGTTATGAATGGAATTCCTATAAAGCATACAATAAGATATTTTACTGTTCCATCTACAGCCTCTGAAGGGATTCCTATAAGCTTTACAATATTGCCAACATTTGCAGTAAGAATAATTGTAAGCACTATTGATAACGACATGAACAGCACAATTGTATTGCCAACTATGACAGATGCCTTGTCCTGTCTGGCCGCGCCAATCGCATGTCCGATTGTTACAGTAACACCCATAGCCAGACCTACAATTATTACTGTAAGCATATGCATTACCTGGCTTCCATTCGACACCGCAGTTATGCTGTCAACTCCGTTGAACTGCCCTATTATGAACAAATCAGCCATTCCATATAATGTCTGTAAAAAATATGACAGCAGGTATGGCAGTGCAAAATACACTATTGTCTTAAATACACTTCCAGTTGTAAGATTCTTTTCCATATGTTTCTCCGATAATGATTATCACTCATTTGCTGTACGCCATTATAAACCTTACAACCGTTGTAATGTCAATCTTTTTAACGCTGCTTATACTTTATTAATACTGCTCTCCTGACAATTCCCCCAGTGTAGTCTCTGCCCAGCTATAGTTAGTAAGATAGCTTCCTTTAAATAACTGCGCATACTGCTCTTTTCCAGAAAGATAATCATACAAATCGCATCTGACCTTTTCAGTAACTATACGCCTCTTTCCATCTACTGATTCAACCACGTCTGTAATGCCATACTCTTCGAGTGTATTCTTTAAACGCAGTGCTGTCTTTCTGTATCTTGCAAGAGTAACAGGATTAACTGTCTCATCCTCCCACAGAAATCCTATAGCTTCTTCTGATGTGACATATCCGCCTCTTCTGTCAACAAGAAGTGCAAATAATTCTTTTGACTTCTTATTGCGGAAAGCAATCGGTTTATCACCGACAAACACGTCAAAATATCCAAATGTCCTTATTGCGATATTACTCTGTGTTCCAGCCACGCCAGCATCTCCGTCAGATTCACCATTATTACATGTATACAGCATTATATATCTTGATGAACCACTGTCTAATTCCTTCTGTGAACATATCGCACGTATGCTCTTCGTCTCACCAGCCTTAATATCATGATATGCAAATTCTGCTTCTCCATCCCGCAGAAGTTTCTCAAATTTCTCATAATCTGTATCGCAATGTGCAACGAAGCTTTCAATTGATGTTCCATCCAGCATCAATGCCTGCCACTCATTTTTACTATATCCAAAGAATTCGCACACATTATCACTTGAATACATTGGCATAACATATCCGTCCGCTGTCACCTTAAATGCGGCTGCACCATCTGTAAAATGTGTCATTATCTCCTGCATATCCTCTTTAAGATGTGTGTTTTCATCCTTAAGTACTGCAAGAACAGTATCATCTTCCAGTCTTCTACAGCAATACAGACTTATATCACCATCCATTTTTAAGAATATGCCACTATAATTCTTCATGCTTCCATCAGATGATTTGGCTGAATATGTAATCAATGATGGTCTTCCATCCTCGGTTATAAGATTTTTCTGGCTGAAATCCTTAAAGAACTTTCTCACTCTGTCCTTATCACTTTCGTCTACTGTATCACTAATCCACTTCTCAGTCGCATCTTCCATCTGCATTGACACATTCTCAAACCATTTAAACATCGGCGAATTATTACTATACAGACACTTTACCGTATTCGTTCCAAGATTATACTCAAAAATCTTATCATAAACATCTGACAAAGCCTTAATATAACGCTTTACCTCGTTACTCTTCTTAACCTGGTATCTCTCTGTAATATCCATGCACACACTCTGGAATTCCTCTAATCCGTTCTCATTGACGCACTTAGTCACCCATCCAAAGACATGCGCTCTTGTCCCATCACACCTAATCACTGTCATTTCTCCAGCGATTGGAGTTCCTGCTGAATACACTCTGTTAAGATACAATGAAAATCTTCTTCTCTCTTCCATCGGAATCATCAGAAACACATTGTTTTTGTACATTTCAAGATAATCAAGCTCCCCATTTTTTTGCTGTGGAAATCTTAACATTTCTAGTATTTTGTTGTTAAAATATGTAACCTTAGGCTGTTTCTCACATGTATACTTTAAGAATCCACACGGAATCGTTTCATTTAAAAATGTAAGATTATCGTTGGTTTTCTTTAAATCTGTAATGTCTGTAAGTACTGAATACGCTACTATTCCCCTATCATCTGTCTTCTTAGGTACTGCACAATCTCTTACCCATATCACATTACCCGGTTTGCCGATAATCCTATATTCAGCCTCCTGCTTTCCTGCACCACTCTTTAATCTTTCTATAAATTCATCAAAAACCTGCTTGTCTGCAACATGAACAAGCTTCTCATATCCACTGAGGCAATCGTTTACCTCAGCAGATGCAAGAAGCTCTTCCCTGCTGTATCCTGTCATCTCACACAGACTTTCACTTGCATATTCACATATGCAGACATCCGATAAATTATATATATGAAACCCACTGATATCATCTAATATCTCATTTAATCTGTTATCCATTAATCATGACTCCGACGTGATAATTTTACATATATTATAATACACGGTACCCCAATATTACAACACAAACGTCGTCTTATCCCTACTTCATCCCCCGGAGCACAGTCTTCTGAATCTTTCCACTGATTGTCTTAGGCATATTACTCACAAATTCCACAATCCTTATCCACTTATACTCCGCAAGCTTCTGATTGCAGAATTCCTTTATATCCTGTTCCAGCTTTTTATCAGGCTCGTATCCATGTCCTGGCACAATAACCGCCTTGATTGCCTGTCCTCGCAGCTTGTCAGGAACTCCTATAACACTGCATTCTACAACGGCTGGATGCTCCATCAGGACATTTTCAACTTCATAAGGTCCTACCCTGAAACCGCCAGTCTTTATTATGTCATCAAATCTTCCATGAAACCAGTACAGACCATCCTTATCTTTATAAGCGGCATCACCAGTATGATATACACCGCCTCTCCATACATGCTTATACTGTTCCTCATTATCAAGATAAGCGCAGAATATTCCCACCTGTTTACCATTTTCTGGAGGTACTATTACCACCTCACCTATCTGTCCATCCGGAACAGGATTGCCCTCTTTGTCACGCAGTTCAATATTATAGAAAGGTGATATAGTTCCCATTGAACCCTCTTTAGGCTGTTTCCCCTTGAAATTAGCCATCAGAAGCGTAGTCTCTGTCTGTCCATAACCTTCACAAAGCGGAATTCCTGTCTTTTCAGTAAATTTACGGAACACTTCAGGAGCCAGCATCTCACCTGCAGTTGAAGCATGCTTTAAAGTTGGCATATCAGCAATTCCTTTGCGCACAAGATAACGATAAACTGTAGGAGGCGCACAGAATGATGTTACTCCGTACTTGTTTATGATTGTAGTTAACTGTTTAGGGTCAAAATTATCAAAATCATACACCATTACTGCGCTGCCAACAAGCCACTGTCCATATATCTTTCCCCATGAAGCTTTCGCCCATCCTGTCTCAGCGACTGTAAAATGCAGTCCGCCATCCTCCGCCTGCTGCCAGTATTTTGCTGTAACTATATGTGCGAGAGGATATTTGTAATCATGTATTACCCCCTTAGGATAGCCAGTTGTGCCCGATGTGAAATAAAGCATCATCGGATCATCTGCATTTGTCTCAACACGTTGAAATGTATCTTTTGCATTTTCCATCTGCTTTGTCAGATTGTCAAAGCCATCAATATCCTTCTGCACACTCCAAAGTTTTGCATCTGATCCTGTCTCCTCCAATGCCTTTTTTATAGCCACAGGAACATCATTTTGTGTTGTACATATAATTGCTTTTACTTTAGAAGCCTTAATCCTGTATACATAATCACTGACAGTAAGCATATGTGTCGCTGGTATCATAACGGCACCGATTTTGTGAAGTGCAACTGCCGCAAACCAGTATTCATAATGTCTTTTTAACACAAGCATAACCCTGTCGCCACGCCTGATACCAGCCTCTGTAAATACATTAGCCATTTTGTTACTGTATCTTTTTACGTCAAGAAAACTGAATATATGCTCCTCATTGTCAACATTACACCATACGATTGCTCTTTTATCAGGTGTCTGTTCAGCAATGACATCAACAACATCATATCCGTAGTTAAAGTTATCTGGATAATTAAGTGTAATCTTTTTAATCTCTCCATTATCATCTGTAATTTCAGTACAAAATCTGCTATATAAACTCATATTTCAACTCCTATGCTGCGAAATCTGTCGTATCTCCTGCCTATAAGGTCTGGGTCATCAGAGAGTTCTCTGATTTCTTCTTTTAATAACGCCCTTATCCTGTCATAGAATTCTTTCTTTCCAATATCATCTTCTGATAAAATGCGTTCAACCACGCCAAGGCTTTTCGCATCCTCTGCTGTCAGTTTAAGGCTTGCCGCCGCCTCTGGTGCTTTAGAAGCATCCTTCCACAATATGCTCGCACACCCTTCTGGTGAAATCACAGAATACACTGCATTCTTCATCATCCACACTCTGTCTGCAACAGCCAGTGCCAATGCGCCACCGCTGCCGCCCTCACCGATAAGTATCGATATAACGGGAACACATAATGTAGACATCTCTACAAGATTCTGTGCAATGGCATATCCCTGTCCTCTTTCTTCTGCTTCCACACCACAATATGCCCCTGATGTGTCTATGAAGCATACAACCGGTCTTCCGAATTTTTCAGCCTGTTTCATCAGCCTTAAAGCCTTTCTGTATCCTTCTGGATGTGGTGCACCGAAATTTCTGTAATTACGTTCCCTGGCATTATGCCCTTTCTCAATTGCAATCACTGTGACCGGACTTCCATCAAGCCTTGCTATTCCACCGACAATTGCCTTGTCATCCGCATAACATCTGTCACCGTGCATTTCTATAAAATTTTTAAATATATTTTTTATGTAATCTAATCCTGTAGGTCTGTCAGCTTCTCTTGCAGCCTTAACCCTGTCATATGGTATTACACTCATAACTTCACACTCCACCATGCATTTTAAGAATCTCAGTAAGAACCTTTTTCTGGTTATTTCTGCTCACAATTGTATCAACAAACCCATGCTCCAGCACAAACTCTGCACGCTGAAAACCATTAGGAAGAGATTTTCTCGTTGTCTGCTCAATCACTCTTGCTCCGGCAAATCCAATCATGGCTCCAGGTTCCGCTATTATTATATCGCCTTCCATAGCAAAACTTGCTGTCACTCCTCCAGTTGTCGGATCTGTAAGCATTGTTATATAAAGAAGTCCTGCGTCACTATGACGTTTAACCGCTGCACTTATCTTCGCCATCTGCATAAGCGACAATAATCCCTCCTGCATTCTTGCTCCTCCAGAAACTGTATACCCAACTACTGGAAGATGGTGTGTGGCAGCATATTCAAATGTAGCTGTTATCTTGGCTCCAACTGCGCTTCCCATGCTTCCCATCATAAAATTAGAATCCATGACAAATAAAGCACATTTCTGACCGCCAACTAATGCAGTTCCACACACAACAGCCTCTGTCTCACCACTTGCAGCCCTCACTGTCTCAATCTTTTCCTTATATCCCGGAAAATCAAGCGGATTGCCTGCTTTGACATCCCTATATAATTCATGAAATGTTCCATCATCAGCAATCATTCTTATACGCTGTCTCGCCCTCATTCTGAAATGATATCCACATGCACACACAAGATTATTAGACCACAGACGGCTTACAGGAATTTCCTTGTGACAGTTGGGGCATTTCTTCTCCGGCTCGCCTTCGTCCTGCTGCACAACTGCCTCACATCTTCCGCCCTCTTCAAGTTTGTTTCTTGGTTTTAAAAATTTAATTAACGCCATTATCTGTTCCCCATAAATGTTAAATCATAATCACCTGATACAAATCTTTCATCCTCGACAATACTTAGCTGTTCCTCTATATTAGTTGCTATGCCTTCAATAACAAGCTCACACAGTGATGCACGCATTTTGCGCAAAGTCTCTTCCCTTGTCTTTGCATATACAACTAATTTGCCTAGAAGTGAGTCATAATAAGGCGACACACTCGTTCCATCTATAAGACATGTATCAAATCTGACAGACGGACCTCCCGGCACATGAAGCATTGTAAGATTGCCACAGCTTGCCGCATTGATACGGCACTCTATAGCACTTCCACGCATTGGTATATCTTCCTGCGTAAAGTCAAGAGGAATACCTGCCGCTATACGTATCTGCCATTTGACAATATCAATTCCTGTGAGCATCTCAGTGACACAGTGTTCAACCTGAAGACGTACATTCATCTCCATAAACCAGAAATTACCATTCTTATCAAGCAGAAATTCTAATGTTCCCGCTCCAACATATCCGATTTTTTCAATTGCATCTCTTGCCTGCTTAATAATTGTCTTTCTCATATCATCACTGACTGCCGGTGAAGGAGTTTCCTCTATAAGCTTCTGGTTGCGTCTCTGCAGCGAACAGTCTCTGTCTCCCAGACACACAACATTGCCACATTCATCAGCTAATATCTGAAGTTCAACATGCCTTGCCGGAAATATATATTTTTCAAGATACATGCTTCCATCGCCAAATGCACTCATAGCCTCTGACACTGCCTGCATATACGCCTCTTCCAGCTCATCCTCACTTCTTATAAGACGTATTCCACGTCCACCGCCTCCTGCACACGCTTTAAGCATGACCGGATATCCTATTGCCCCGGCTTTAGCCTTCGCATCTTCCATAGAGTCGACAGCCCTGGTTCCCGGTATAACACTAAGTCCTGTGTTATCAACCAGTTCTTTAAGCACTGCTTTATCACTAAGCCTTTCCATACTGTCAGGGTCAGGTCCGATAAATACAATTCCATTCTTTCTGCATAGTCTTGCAAAATGTGCATTCTCCGAAAGAAATCCATACCCCGGATGAATTGCCTGTGCACCTGCAAGCTGTGCTGCACTTATAATCTGGTTTTCATTAAGATAACTTTCAGATGCCTCCGATGCACCTATGCAATAGCTCTGGTCTGCCAGTGCCACATGAAGCGCATTCTTGTCTGCCTCTGAATATACTGCAACTGTGGCAACACCCATTTCCTTACATGCTCTTATAATCCTTACCGCTATCTCACCGCGATTGGCAATTAGAATCTTTGAAAACATAACCTATTCTCCTGTTATTGCAAATGAAAATTCCGCCGACACACAAAGTCTCTCCCCTACATGCACTGTGCCCTTTGCAAAATAAAATGGATGCTTCTTTCTTGTAATCTCACATCTTGTCTCTATCAAATCACCCGGCTTAACTGGTGAGCGGAACTTCACATTATTAAGTCCTGTATACACGGGAAGTTTTCCATCTGTCATGGCATCTTTCATAAGAACACACGCTGACTGTGCCAGTATCTCGCATAGTATCACACCTGGAACTATTGGATTTCCCGGAAAATGTCCTTTAAGAAAAAACTCATCACCACGCACTTTATAATGTCCGACAGCTTCATTATCAAAGCTGGCAACATCATCTAACAAAAGCATGTTATCCCTGTGTGGAAGAATTTCCATTATCTGCTCTCTATTCATAACATTTCTCCTGATATTACTTTCTTATGCGGAACAGCTCCGTTCCATATTCAATAACCTGACCATTCGTAACACATATCTTTGATATAATTCCGTCTTCGTCAGCCGTTATCTCATTCATAAGTTTCATTGCCTCTATTATGCATAATGTCTGACCCTTGCTCACATGGTCGCCGACTGCAACGTATGGGTCGGCGCTCTCAGCAGATGCCGCATAGAACACTCCGACTATTGGAGATTTGACACTTATGTAATCTGCATCCACATTTTCACCGACAGTCTGTGAAACGCCACTGTTGCCAGCCGCAACTGGCACTATCTGCTGAATCTGTTCTGTCACATTGCGCTCAAGCCTTACAACCTTCTTATCATCTGTAATCTCCAAACCAGTAAGCCCAAGTTCCTGCATAAGATTTGCATATTTTCTGATATCTGTCTCGTTCATAGCCATACCTTTCTATAATGTTTATACTCTTCTGAATGCAAGACACGCATTATGTCCGCCAAATCCTAATGAGTTAGATAGTGCTAACGTTATATCCGCTTTAACAGCTTTATTCGGAACATAATTAAGGTCACATTCCTCATCTGGTTCTTTCAGATTGATTGTTGGTGGAATAATTCCTTCCTCTAATGCCAGCAGACATGCCATAGCCTCTATCGCTCCTGCCGCGCCTAACATATGTCCTGTCATTGATTTAGTAGAACTAACCAATGCATTTCCAGCCGCCTCTTCTCCAAGTGCTTTCTTTATTGCAATAGTCTCAATTAAATCATTCATATGTGTTCCTGTGCCATGTGCATTGACATAAACCTTATCTTCCTCTGTATATCCAGCTTCACGCATTGCATCCATCATAGCCTGTGCACCGCCTCTTGCATCTGGATGAGGAGCTGTTATGTGATATGCATCGCATGTTGAGCCATATCCGCATACCTCACCATAGATTTTTGCACCGCGCATTTTGGCATGCTCATACTCTTCAAGTATCAAAGCAACAGAGCCTTCACCCATAACAAATCCACCACGTCTCTTATCAAATGGAAGTGATGCCGCATCCGGGTCTTGTGATGTTGACAATGCCTGCATATTAACAAATCCAGCAACTGCCGATGGCGTGATTGTGCTCTCAGCTCCACCTGTTATAACTGCATCTGCATAACCATGTCTTATAAGCCTTAATGCCTCTCCAATTGCATTAGAACCTGATGCACATGCTGTCACCGCCGGCATTGCGCTTCCACGGCAGTCATGACGTATTGCTATCATTCCTGCTGCCATATTGCCAATCATCATTGGAATGAACAATGGTGACACACGTCTTGGACCTTTTTCCATAAGCTTCGTGTGTTCTCTCTCAAATGTTCCAATACCGCCAATTCCTGTTCCAAACATAACTGCAAATCTTTCTGGCTCTACATTTCCTTCAATGCCACTCTCATCAACAGCCTGCTTTGCCGCAGCCACTGCAAGCTGTGCATATCTGTCAGTTCTTAACACTTCATTAACCTCAAGATATTCTTTGGGGTCAAAATCCTTGACCTCTGCTGCAAGCTTTGCCTTGAATTTCTCTGTATCAAACTGGGTTATCTGTGCTATTCCACATTTTCCATTTTTAAGCCCATCCCATGTATCTTTAACATTATTGCCAAGCGGTGTCACAGCACCTAGTCCTGTAACAACAACTCTCCTGTTCTCGCTCATATTACCTCCAAAAATCATTTATCAGACCTACATGGCTATGCCGCCATCAACTTTTAACACTTCACCAGTCACATAATCTGCATTTACAAGATATAAAACTGCATCTGCAACATCCTCTGGTCTTCCCATTCTCTTTAACGGAATCATGTCTATAAGAGGATTCTCCGCCTGATTATCAGTCATATCTGTCTCTATGAATCCCGGTGCAACTGCATTACAGCGTATTCCCTTAGAAGCAAGCTCCTTGGCTGCTGATTTGGTAAGTCCTATAAGACCCGCCTTAGATGCAGAATAATTACACTGTCCTGCATTGCCCATAAGCCCAGATACAGATGATATGTTGACAATACAGCCCTCTTTATTTCTCAAAAATAATCCTGAACAATGACGTATCATATTGAACGCACCTTTTAAGTTCGTATCAATAACTCTGTCAAAATCCTCTTCCTTCATCATAGCTACAAGACCATCTCTCGTTATTCCTGCATTATTGATAAGAATATGCACTGTTCCGAAATCGCCTTTTATCTGCGCAACTACATCTTTTACCATGTTGTAATCAGACACATCACATTTATACGCCTTAACCTTAACGCCATATTTTCCCCTTATGCTGTCACACACATTTTCTGCCGCCTGTGCATTGCCAGCATAGATTATTGCTATATCTGCTCCTACAGAAGCAAGCTTATCCGCAATCGCTGCACCTATTCCACGCGAGCCGCCTGTTACTACCGCTGTCTTACCATTTAACATCTGATTCTCTCCCATACCTCTTGTAATTTCATATGTTATTTGACACTATCCTCTATATAACACCCTACATCTGTCACACTGACTGATGCATCTATCTTTTTAATCATATTGGAAAGTGTTTTTCCAGGTCCGATTTCTACAAATGTATCAACGCCGTCAGCAATCATATTTCTTATAATCTGCTCCCACCTTACCGGACTGCATATCTGATTTGATAACAATTTAACAATGTCGTCTGTGTAAGGCTGTGCCGTCACATCTGAATACAATGTTATCTGTGTACTGCCAGTATTATTTAGACTTGTACATTTTCTTAACTCACCAGCGAAGCTTTCTGCCGCTTCTTTCATGAATGGTGAATGAAATGCTCCTTTTACCTTTAACGGAATTGCCCTTCCACCAGCCTCTCTTACATCTGCACTGAAATCTGCCATCTGAGATGTGAGTCCTGATACCGTAACCTGTCCGGGGCAGTTGTAATTGACTGGATAGACATTTTCATATCTGTCACATATACTTTCAACCTGTTCATTACTAAGCTTTACAACTGCCGCCATAAATGTTTCAAACTGCTCTGCCGCCCTCTGCATAAGCTCACCGCGCCTGCAAACAAGCTTAAATCCACTTCTCTCATCAACTATTCCTGCAAATGCAGCGGCAGTCACTTCTCCCAGCGAAAATCCAGCCACCACATCTGGCTTGATTCCTTTGTCTAAAAGAACCTTCGCCGCTGCCAGTTCCATCGCAAACAGGCATGGCTGTGTATTATCTGTCTGTTTTAATTCCTCTTCTGTACCTTCAAAACACTGCTTAGACGTTCCCGGACGTATCTTGTCACACATCTTATACACATCCTTTGCAATGTCATATCTATCCCATATATTCTTTCCCATTCCTGGATACTGGTCTCCCTGTCCAGCAAATACATACGCTATTCTACCCATCTGGCTGCACCTCTAAGCACTGGCTCTGCACCTTCCATAACCTCTCTGATTATCTCTGCCGCAGGCTGTTCTTTTTTTACCATTGATGCTATCTGTCCTGACAAAAAGCATCCCTTGTCATTGTCTCCGTCCTGTACCGCACGCCTAAGTGATCCTGTTGCCAATGCCTCAAGCTCATCATCTGGCATTCCACCATATTCAGCTTTAGAATAATCTCTTGCAAACTGTGTACGCAGGCTTCTCACTGGATGTCCAAGCCTCTTTCCAGTAACCATTGTGCAAAGGTCTGTCGCCTTTAAAATTTTTTCCTTATACGATGGATGAATACTGCACTCTGCGGCACTTAAAAATCTTGTTCCCATCTGCACTCCCTGTGCTCCAAGCATAAATGCTGCGGCAACGCCTCTTCCGTCCGCTATTCCCCCGGCAGCTATAACTGGCAGGCTGGTTGCATCACATACCTGTGGAACTAAAACCATTGTTGTAAGTTCGCCTACATGACCACCGCTCTCTCCACCTTCCGCTATAAGTGCAGATGCGCCTAACCTTGTCATAAGCTTTGCCATTGCAACCGAAGCTACAACAGGAATGACTTTTATTCCTGCATCAATCCATTTTTTAATATACTTTGAAGGATTTCCTGCACCTGTAGTGACAACTTCCACCTTCTCATCTATAACAACCTCAGCCACCTCATCCGCTGACGGACTTAGAAGCATAATATTCACACCTATCGGTTTATCTGTTAATTTTCTTGCTATCCTGATCTGTTCTCTTACATAATCTCCCGGAGCATTGCCAGCAGCTATAATTCCAAGTCCGCCGCCTTCTGATACTGCTGCTGCAAGCTTTCCATCGGCTATCCAAGCCATTCCGCCCTGAAACACCGGGTACTTTATACCCAGCATTTCATTAATCTTAGTTTTTATCATAATTATTATCTCTGCTTACTCTGAATAAATTTATCAAGGTCATCGATTGTCTCTACCTTCTGGTCTAACTCAATCTCAATGCCAAGTTCATCCTCAAGACTCATAAGAAGTTCTACTGTATCAAGCGAATCAATACCAAGCTCTGTAAATCTGCTCTCTGGCTTAACATCTGAAATCTCACATCCTGTACGTTCTGCAACAATCTTTGCAATAGCATCAAAATACATAATAATCTGTCTCCTTTAAAATTAATCGTTGTTTTATCTACAAGCCCAATTATATCCATGCCCTGTTCCCCACCTATTCCACTTGAGTTCCTCAAGCGTTCCACTTTATAAAAAGTGAATAAATCAAGACTTAAAACTGGCATTTGTGGAAATGATTATAATAACTTTGCGTGCTTCCAGTCTGCTGACCGCGGACACACGTAAAGTTTTCCATAATTCGGGAGGACTTAATTTTGAAAATTTTATTTTATGATGCTAAAAGCTACGACAGATACTCATTTGATAAACAAAACAATGACTACCCTCAGATTACAATTGACTATATCGAATCAGACCTTGACGAAAAAACTGCCATATACAGCCACGGATATAATGCTGTATGCGCCTTCGTAAATTCTACTGTTGATGAAAAGGTACTCTCCATTCTAAGTTATAACGGAGTCGGGCTTGTACTTATGAGATGCGCCGGATTTAATAATGTAGACATGGAAGCCGCTAAGAAATACAACATATCCGTTATGACAGTGCCTGCATATTCACCAGAGGCTGTGGCTGAACATGCGATGGCTCTCGCCCTTGCCGCCAACAGACGAATCCACAAAGCATACATCAAGGTTCGAGAGAATAATTTCAGCCTGTCCGGACTTACTGGTCTAACACTCAATGGCAAAACAGCCGGTATCATCGGAACTGGAAAAATCGGTGCCGCCATGTGCCGCATCTGCCATGGCTTTGGCATGAATGTAATCGCCAACGACCAGTACCACAATGATTCTCTTGATTTCGTCAGATATGTAGAACTTGATGAACTTCTATGCAGCAGCGATTTAATTTCCCTGCACTGCCCTCTCACAAAGGAATCATTTCATCTGATTGACACCAACACAATTGATAAGATGAAAAATGGAGTTATTCTTGTAAACACCTCAAGAGGCGCAATTGTCAACACAGAGGCACTTATCAAGGGAATCCGTGACATGAAATTCCACGCTGTTGGCCTCGATGTATATGAAGAAGAAACTGATTATGTATTTGAAAATATGGAAGATGACATACTACAGCACTCAACAACTGCAAGACTTCTTTCATTCCCTAATGTAATCGTCACATCTCATCAGGGTTTTCTCACAGAAGAAGCACTGGATGCTATCAGCAAGACAACTTATGAGAATGCGGTTAAATATGCCACCAAAAATGATTAATCCCTAAATAAAAAATTGCCAAATAAACCAGTATTATAAAATAAGCTGGATTATTTGGCATTATTTGTCTATATCAGACAAGACTCAGTGTTTATCAAACTCTGGATTAAATGCATAGAAGTTCTTAGAATCAAGTCTGTCCTGAACTCTTGAAAGTGCTTCTCCGAATCTCTGGAAATGTACTATCTCACGTTCTCTTAAGAATCTGAGCGGATTTAATACATCTGTATCGTCTGTAAGACGGATAAGGTTATCATATGTCGTTCTCGCTTTCTGTTCAGCAGCAAGGTCTTCCGTGAGGTCTGTTATTATATCCCCCTTTGACTGGAATTCACATGTGTTAAATGGTATTCCGCCAGCAGCCTGAGGCCAGACCGCAGCAGTATGGTCAACATAGTACGCCTCAAATGGAGTTCCTTTTATCTGTTCCATTGACAGATTTCTTGTAAGCTGATGAACCATAGTGCTTATCATCTCAAAATGTCCAAGTTCTTCTGTTCCAATATCAGTAAGAAGTCCGGCAATATCCCTGTAGCCACATGAATATCTCTGTGAAATATATCTAAGCGAAGCACCTAACTCGCCGTCCGGGCCGCCATATTGTGATATTATCATTGCCGCAAGTGTCGGGTTAGTCTGCTTAATATTTATAGGATATTCAAGTCTCTTTTCATAATTCCACATCTAGCATCCCTCCTTTTCCCAAGGCAATGGAGTAGCTGCCCAGTCGAAATAATTATTGACACCTGTACTGTTAAATGTGAGAGGCCCGATAGAATTCTCATATGCTTCAACGGCATCATTATAACGCTTTTTCATTGTATTATAATATTCAATGGCTTCATTATCATTAGGATGCGTGTCAAGATACAGAAGTGCCTCTGTCATAACAAATCCAAGCTCATACACATTCTGTATTATACGGGATTTGTTAGTCATCTCAACCCTGCTTCCATTAGTGCCGTTATTTATATTTTTATTCATATTATTATGCATATCCATTCTGTTATAGCTTATCATGCCATTCTGATTGTTGCGGCATCCACCGTTGCATGTATTATTCATTTGCGGTACCCTCCTTTAAATGGTTTATCGAGTACTGCAAATAATGTACCACGCATAAATGCCTTGCATGGGTCATAGTAGTCGCCCCATCTCTGCCATGGAACATAAGCCATTCCAGGAACCTGATTGGAATTAACGTAATTGCAATTCATTATTATCTCCATAAATGTGTTCCATATAGGATATGGAGAAATATTGAATTGTTGCATGATTTCAGATACAAAATGCAGCATAGAATGGTAAAAACTAAGGCTGTCACACCATTTCTGGTATGACAGCCTTAAATCATTTCATCATATTACTTTTCAAGAGCCTTCTTAGCTTCCTCTAAAGAATCCATATGTACAAGAATATCGCATTTGCCGTTATTGTTCTTGCTAAAGAACTTAAACAGTCCGCCGCGTGTCTTCCATCTCTCAAAATAAGAGATATTATTCTTACGCAGTACCCTCTCGATACGCTTGCTTTCCTCTAAAGTTACATCCGAACGCAGTACACGTTCATTAGTTCCAATTTCATTCATATACAAACCTTCTATTACTCAACATCAACTGTATGAATCCAGCCCTTTGGTGCCTCGATATCCCCCATCTGGATACCTGTTAATGTCTCACGAAGCTTCTTGATTACTGGTCCCATATCGTCCATGCCGCTTGGGAAGCAGATTTCCTTACCATGATCATTAATCTTACCAACTGGAGAGATAACAGCAGCAGTACCACAAAGACCACACTCTGCAAAATCAGCAACCTCTGAGAAGTATACTTCTCTTTCCTCAACCTCAAGTCCAAGATATTCCTTAGCAACATATACTAATGAACGACGTGTGATTGAAGGTAAGATAGAATTAGACTTAGGTGTAACAACCTTGCCATCCTTAGTTACGAATAAGAAGTTAGCTCCACCTGTCTCCTCAACCTTAGTTCTAGTTGCAGCATCAAGATACATATTCTCAGCAAATCCTTCTTCATGAGCCTTAACGATTGGATATAAGCTCATTGCATAGTTAAGACCAGCCTTGATGTTACCTGTTCCGTGAGGTGCTGCTCTATCATAATCAGAAACCTTGATAACGATTGGCTTAGCTCCACCCTTGAAGTATGGTCCAACTGGGGTAGCAAATACTCTGAACTGATACTCGTCTGCTGGCTTAACACCGATAACTGGGTTGCTTCCGAACATATAAGGTCTTAAGTAAAGAGTTGCACCTGAACCATAAGGTGGTACAAATCCTGCATTAGCTCTTACAACGTCCTCACAGGCCTGTACAAACTGATCCTGTGGGAATACAGGCATCTCAAGTCTCTTACAAGAATCTTCCATTCTTGCTGCGTTCATATCTGGACGGAACATAACAATCTTTCCATCCTTAGTTGTATATGCCTTAAGACCCTCAAAGCAAGTCTGTGCATACTGTAAAACACCGGCACACTCATTGATTACAACATTAGCGTCCTCTGTAAGTCCACCTTTCCATTCTCCGTCCTTATAATTAGCAACATATCTCATGTCTGTCTTTACATAACCAAATCCAAGATTTGACCAGTCGATATTCTTCTTTTCCATATCAATTACTTCCTTCCTTTAGACTTGCTAAAATTTTGTATAATTTTAACTCTATCAAAAATAGAAGTCAATGTTAATCTTCAATTATCGTCTGGAAGAAGTTGAGATAATCAGTTCTTTTATCTGCTGTAAATGCAATTGCAGTTCTTGGATGCTGGTTTCTCTGTCCAGTTATCATGTACTGTACATCACATCCCCATACATTACCTTCTTCTTTAAGCTTGTTCATATGAGTCTCAATAAATTTAAATACAGGTCTGATATTGTACTTAGGATTACGAAGGAATCCAAGTAAAAGTTCCATGAAGCAGTTACCAGCTCCACGTCCCATTCCTGACATAGTTGCATCAAGATAGCTTACGCCAAATGCACATGCCTCAATTGTATTAGCAAATGCAAGCATCTGGTTATTATGTGCATGTATACCAACCTTCTTGCCATTAGCCTCTGCAATCTTTAAGTACTCATCTGACATCTCTCTTATCTGTTCTGGGTAGAGAGAACCATAGCTGTCTACAAGATAGATTACGTCAACTGGTGTCTTAGAAAGAATATCAAGTGCAACCTTTAAATCTTCTTCCTTAGCTGTAGATACAGCCATGATATTGATTGTTGTCTCATATCCCATATCATGGCAGTAGTTAATCATCTCAACCGCTGCTGGAATTGTGCTTACATAAGTAGCTATTCTTATCATATCGATAACACTGTCTGCTTTAGGAAGAATATCCTTTCTGAAATCAGTTCTTCCAACATCAGCCATAACAGATATCTTCATATCAGTATTGTTCTCGCCAACAATCGCTCTTATATCCTTCTCATCGCAGAACTTCCACTTACCATAATCATTGACACTGAACTGTTCCTTAGATGCCTTATATCCAAATTCCATATAATCAACACCAGCTTCAACATTAGTCTTATAAAGCTCACGCACGAATTCATCTGTGAAACCGAAGTTGTTTACAAGTCCTCCATCTCTAATTGTACAGTCGACCACCTTAATGTCTGGTCTGAATGATATAAGTTCACCTTTTTTTTCCATATCCCTTTGTCTCCTTTATTACATTGATGCTTTAACGCATTAAACTGACATCAATTGTACCATATATTCTTAATTTGTCAAAGAGAAATTCATTAAATTAATTACATCTTTAAGTCCATTAAGGTATTCATAGTTATTTGAGTACTTTTTTCTGATAACACGCCATACAAATGTAGGTGATTTATCCGTCTTAAATGTGATTGCTCCGCCAAATGTCTCAAGGAAATCTGGTATCGCATCAGGATTAATATCTGCCTTTGGAGATATAGTCATAACTGTTCTGTATACAGCAGGATTTGCTGTCTCATCAAGTCCACCCTTAATCTCCATAATACCAACCTTGTGTGCCATCGATTTGATAAGCGCAATCTCAAGAAGATTCTCAGCAGACTGGCAGAGTGAACCATACCTGTCACGAAGCTCATCCTTCATGTCACTTAATTCCTCTTCTGTCTCAATCGCCGCAATTCTCTTGTATACATCAAGCTTCTGATACTCACTCCTTATATACGTAGAAGGAATATACGCATCCACCGACAAATCAACATTAGTCTCAAAGCTGTAACCATTCTTGATTCCTTTGAGGTCATTAACCGCCTCATTAAGCATCTTGCAATACAGGTCATATCCTACTGCTGCCATATGCCCGTGCTGGCTCTTGCCTAATACATTACCTGCGCCCCTGATTTCAAGGTCTTTCATGGCAATCTTAAATCCCGAACCAAAATCTGAGAATTCCCTTATTGCACTAAGCCTCTTCTCCGCAACCTCTGTAAGCATCCTGTCTCTTCTATATAGAAGAAATGCATACGCAGTCCTGCTGCTTCTTCCTACACGTCCACGAAGCTGATATAACTGCGAAAGTCCAAATTTATCCGCATCCTCGATAATCATTGTGTTGACATTGGATATATCCATACCAGTCTCAATAATAGTTGTAGAGATAAGCACATCAATATCCCCATTAATAAAATCAACCATGATATTTTCAAGCATTCTCTTATCCATCTGTCCGTGTGCATATGCGACATTCGCATCCGGCACAAGCTCCTGTATATGTGCTGCTGCCTCATCTATGCTTCTTACCCTGTTATATACATAATATACCTGACCACCTCTTGCAAGCTCTCTGTTAATTGCCTCGCGTATCATCTCGTCATTGTGTTCTGTCACAAATGTCTGTATAGGAACTCTGTCCACCGGCGGCTCCTCAAGCACACTCATATCCCTTATTCCAACAAGACTCATATGAAGTGTTCTTGGAATTGGTGTAGCACTTAGTGTAAGTACATCAATATTATTTTCTAATGCACATTTTTTTATAGGTGAACTTGTAAGAACTTTTTTTCTTCCTTCATATATTTGATATATGGAAGAATATGATTATAGTCAATGTTTTTAAAATTAATTCTGTGTTTAGTTAAATATTCTTTATAGTTTTCTAAATCTATTAAATAATTTGTTTCTGTATAATCAGAATAATTTCTTTCACATCTTATATATTCAATAAATTCATCAATATACTCATTCATAATAAGCCTCAATTCAAAGTCTTATAGTCATCTTCAGTTAAAAATTCTTCAAAGTCATCTTTATTTTCATCAATAGCTGCATCTATATCTTTTCTTAAATTTTCAGATAATTCATAATAATTTTTATGTTCTTCATAACTCTTAAGAAATGTTCCTAACTCATAAAGTTCTCTAGCTTTTATAACATATTTTCCATCTCTTATTATAAAGCCTTTTTGCTTCTTTCCGTTTCTTATAATTGGTTGACCTGAGGAATTTTTAAGTTCACCATATTTACAAATAATAAGTTTTAATAAATTATCGATATTTTCTTCAAATGAAATCGTTTCATAAAACTCTTGTATAGACTTATTATAGTAATATTTTGCCCTTATTCTAAATAATTCTGATACAACTGGTGGTTCTATAATTACTTTAGATTTTAATAAACGGTCTCTAACATGCGAATAATAATTCAGAACTTCTATATCTTGTAAAGAAATTATCTCTTTTAAATACTCTATATTGGCATAAACTATCTCACTACTTACTTTATTAGTTTCTAAATCACTTATAAAATCATCTATTTCATCTTTTAGTATTTCATGAGTAGTGTATTCTTCTGGACTCATACTTCTTTCATCTTTAACAAAGTCACC
>OIYR01000396.1_pt1 | contig 24316 bp, 21 predicted proteins | sample 1588221 | NCBI WGS metagenome assembly OIYR01 (sample SAMN03283292) | human gut metagenome | biome: human-associated habitat; material: feces | host: Homo sapiens | place: Peru | collected 2012
TTGAGTGGTGGTGTGAGAGGGGAAAAACACACTAAGTGTTATCCTCTACTCGATTTCCCTTTACTAATTTATTAGAAAAATATTTTATTGTTTCATTTATTAAATTTTCATTGCACTTTATACTAAAAATTGATATAATATTGTGGTATAAACAAAAGTTTGAAAAGAGGTATTATATGAGCAATTTATTAGATAAATTAAATGATAAACAAAGAGAAGCAGCAAGCTACACTGACGGACCACTTTTAATACTTGCAGGTGCAGGAAGTGGAAAAACTCGTGTACTTACATATAAAATAGCATATTTATTAGAACAAAATATTGTAAAGCCATGGGAAATTTTAGCTATTACATTTACAAATAAAGCAGCAAAAGAGATGAAAGAAAGAGTATTATCACTTGTAGAAGAAAATGCAAATGATATCTGGCTTGGGACATTTCATTCAGTTTGTGTAAGAATTCTAAAAAGAGAAATAGAGCTTTTAGGGTATTCTAGAGATTTTAATATATTTGATGAATTAGATAAAGAAAAGGTTATAAAAGAAGTATTAAAGAAATTAAATATATCCGATAAAGAATATCCAGTGTCATATATAAAATATGAAATATCAAGAGCAAAAGATAATATGAAAGGGCCAGAAGAGTATTTAACAGAAGCATCTGGAGATTTTAGAAAAGAAAAGGTAGCACAAGTATATATTTCATATCAAGAACTGCTAAAGAAAAATAATGCGATTGATTTTGATGATATAATAATGCTAACTGTAAAAGTGTTTATGAATAATCCAGATAGGTTAGAATATTATCAAAACAAATTTAAATACATATTAGTTGATGAATATCAGGATACAAATAAAATACAATTTTTGTTAATATCTTTACTTTCAGCAGCACATGGCAATATATGTGTAGTTGGTGATGAATCACAAAGTATATATGGTTTTAGAGGGGCAGATATTTCAAATATACTAAATTTTGAGAAAGAATTTCCAAATGCTAAAATTGTAAAATTAGAAGAAAATTATAGAAGTACAAAAACTATACTTGAGGCAGCAAATCAGGTAATAAAAAATAATAAATCAAAAATTGATAAAAAACTTTGGACAGAGAATAAACAAGGGGATAAAATAGTATATAATACTTTGTCAAATGAATATGAAGAAGTAGAATATATTGTTGATAAAATAGATGAAATATGTAAAAAAGAAAATAAGACATATTCTGATTTTGCTGTCTTGTTTAGAACTAATGCACAAGCTCGTGTACTTGAAGAAGTATTTATGAGATCAGGTACACCATATAGATTAATTGGTGGTATAAAATTCTATGCAAGAAAAGAAATAAAGGATATTACAAGTTATCTTAAATTCATTCAGAATCCAAATGATAATATATCCTTAAGAAGAATAATAAATGAACCAAAAAGAGGAATTGGAAATACAGCTTTAGATAGATTAGATGAAATTGCAGCTGCTAACAATACTTCTATATATAACGTAATCAAAGATAGTGATAATTTAGTTGGAATTAGAAGTGCTGGAAATATAATAATGTTTAGGGATATGATGGAAGACCTTATTTCTAAAAAAGATACTATGCCAGTATCAGAATATATAAAATTAGTACTAAAGAACTCTGGATATGAAGCTATGCTAAATGAAACTGAAGACAAGGAAAGTGAAATGAGATTTGATAATCTTATGGAATTTATTGGTGTTGCTATGGAATTTGAAAAAGAAAATGCAGATAATACACTTGCTGATTTCTTAGATAGCATTGCTTTGGTATCTGATGTAGATAGTTTAGAAGAAGGTGCAGAAGCTGTTACTCTTATGACTATGCATAGTGCTAAGGGCCTTGAATTTAACGTTGTATTTTTAGTTGGTATGGAAGAGGGACTTTTCCCATCTAAAAAATCTATAGAAGAAGATGAGTCTACTGAAGAAGAAAGAAGGCTTTGTTATGTTGGAATAACAAGGGCAAAAGAAAAATTATTTCTTACAAATACAAATAAAAGAACACTTTATGGTATGACAACATACTCTTATCCTTCAAGATTTATAGATGAAATATCAGAAGAACTTCTTGACGAGGATTCTAGGGATAACATTCAAAAAAATAATAAGAAAAAAGAAAAAAATCTTGATAATGAATATACTAAAGTTCAAGGTATTCTTTCAAATATTGGTAGTGGATATGGAAAAATAGATTCTAAGGTATCTAAAAAGGCAAGCTTTGGTATGAGTGTTGACAACTTCTTAAAAAATATAACTGGTAATACAAATAGAGTTGTCACTGAAAAGAAAAACGTAAATTATACGGTAGGAATGAGAATAAAGCATAAAAAATTTGGAGAAGGAATTATACAAAATATTGAAGCTGAAGGAGATGATTTTAAGCTAGAAATTATGTTTGATAAATATGGTTTCAAAAGACTTATGGCAAATTACACACCACTTGAAGTTTTAGAAATATAAGGAACAATAAATATAATTTAAATATAGGAAGGAAAGGAGTAATAAAATGCCATCTTGGAAAATACATGCACAAGTTGCAAATAAGTTAAATAGTAAGTTAAATTATTATGAAGATAAGGATAAATTTTTACTTGGAAATATACTCCCTGATATGTATGGAGGACATGTTGTAAAAAATGTGTCAAAGGTTATTGAATATCAGGTAAGTCATTATAGAGAGTATACTATAATAAATGGAGGAAAGTTTTGTCTTCCAGATTATGAGACATTTAAAAATGTTCATTTGGATGATATTCAAGATCCTCTTATTCTAGGATATTTAGTACATTTAATGACAGATTATTATTTTAACAAATATACATATACAAACAAGGTTTTACTTGATAATTCAGGGGAAGTTTGTGGTATTAAAACAAAAAGAGATGAAATTTTAGAGTGTAATAGAAACACAATGATAAGGATTAAACAAGAAGATTTTAATTCCTTTGAAAAAGTATTAAATATTGATAATGTGAGTATTGCATACACTTCAAATATTTTAGACTCTCTTTCAAAATTAAAAACATTTGAGGTAGAGCAAAAGGATATTATAAAAGTAATTAATTATTTTAATTCTCTAAGTGCTTCTGTAGATAATAATGCAAAAGTACCACTTATACTTTATTCAAAAGAGATGTTAAATGAAATGATTGATGATTGTGTTAACTTTATATTTGAATATATCACTTCAACTATTATTAAAGGTAACTAGAAATATTATATAATATAATATTTGAAACAATCATAATTTATAGTAAAAAAAATAAAATGTATAAAGGAGAAATAGCGTGAAAGATATATATGTTATAGATGTTATAGAAAAATGCGGTGGAAGGCTTGTATGTGGAGATAATAATGCAATATGTGATAATTTTAAAATAGATACAAGAGAAATTAAAGAAAATGATACATTTGTTGGCATAAAAGGCGAAAATTTTGATGGAAATGCTATGTATGAAAAAGCGTTTGAAAATGGAGCTAGTACTTGTATCTTGCAGGGAATAGAGATTGATGACAATTGTATAGAAAAGTACAAGAATAAAAATATAATAATTGTAAAAGATACTATAAAAGCTTTAGGATTACTTGCAAAATACAAAAGAGAAATGTTTAATATTCCTGTAGTTGGTGTTACAGGTAGTGTTGGAAAAACAAGTACGAAGGATATTATTGCAAGTGTTATTTCTAAAAAATATAATACACTAAAAACAGAAGGTAATTTTAATAGCGATATAGGACTTCCGTTAACAATATTAAGGCTTAAAGAGGAACATGAAGCAGCTGTAATAGAAATGGGAATGAATCATAAAGGTGAAATTGATTATCTATCTAATATTGCAGAACCTACCGTATCTGTTATAACAAATGTTGGAACTTCGCATATAGGAAATTTGGGCTCAAGAGAGAATATTTTAAAAGCAAAACTTGAAATATTAAATGGCATGAAAGAAAATGGAGTACTTGTATATAACAATGATAATGATATGTTAAATAATAATAAAGATTTATTTAAAAAATATAAAAGTATTGGATTTGGAATAGATAATCATTCTGATGTTATGGCTTTAAATATAAATATTGGTACAAATAGTAGTAGTTTTGATGTAAGTTTTAATAATAATAAATATAATATTAATGTGCCTGTATCAGGAAAACACTTTGTATATAACGCCCTTTGTGCAATTTGTGTCGGCAGAGAAGTTGGAATTGATATAAACGATATAATAACAGGAATAAGTGAATTCTCTCTTACAAAAAATAGAATGGAAGTAGATAATTTTAAAGATAATATCACTATAATAAATGACGCATATAACGCAAGTTATGATTCAATGAAGGCAGCCCTTGAATTTTTGGGAAGCTTTAAAGATAAATACAAAATTGCAGTTTTAGGCGATATGCTAGAACTTGGTGAATTTTCAAACGAACTTCATTTAAAAGTAGGAAAAAGTGTATATGAAAATAACATAGATTTACTTGTAACAGTAGGAGATTATTCTAAAAAAATTGCAGAAGGAGCACGTATTTTAGGTATGCCTGAAGAAAATGTTAAAAGTGTGGATAATAATAGCGATGCAATTAAATTTTTAGAAAAAGTAATTATTGGAGATTCGGCTATTTTGCTTAAGGCATCTAATTCAATGAAATTTAGTGAAATATATAATGAGATATCAAAAAAATTAAAATAAGGTGAGAGTATGAAAAAAGTGGTAGTAATATTTGGTGGCATATCAACGGAACATGATGTATCTGTTATATCCGCAAAGTCAGTTATAAAAAACATAGATAAAGAAAAATATATTGTAAGCGGGATATATATTGATAAATATGGATGTTGGTATAAAGTTGATTTTAATAAAGAGTATGAATTTAACATTCCAGAAAGTATCATAAAATTAGAAAATATTACTACTTATTTGAAAGATTTTGATGTTGCTTTTCCCGTTTTACATGGATTATACGGAGAAGATGGAAAAATACAGGGAATGTTTGAAATGCTTAATATTCCATATGTTGGTTGTAACGTGCTTTCATCAGCTATTGCTATGGATAAAGTTTATCAAAAAAAATTATTTAAGCAGACTGGGATTAAACAAACGAAGTATGTATATTTAAGATATGATAATAATAAATATATATATGTTGATGATATGTTTAATGAAACAGAGATGGATATTTACAAAATAACTGACAATATAATACATTTACTTAAATTTCCTATGTTTGTAAAGCCTTCTAACTCGGGCTCTTCAGTTGGAATAAGCAAAGTTCAAAATAAAGAGGAACTAATAAAAGCAATATACATTGCAAGTAAATATGATAGGAAAATCCTTATAGAAGAGGGAATTGATGGAAGAGAATTAGAGTGTGGAGTGTTAGAAGATAATGATGTTATAACATCAAGTATAGGAGAGGTTATCTCAGCAGGAAAATTTTATGATTATGATTCTAAGTATAATAATAAAGAATCTAAGTGTATAATTCCAGCAAATATTTCAAAGGAAGTTGAAATTGAAATAAAAAATATAGCTAAAAAAGCTTTTAGAATAATTGATGGAAAAGATATTTCTCGTATCGATTTCTTCTTAGATAAAGAAAATAATATATATTTAAACGAAATAAATACAATGCCAGGATTTACAAATACTAGTATGTATCCTAAATTATTTGAAAATACAGGGCTTTTGTATAGTAAATTGTTAGGTATATTAATAGAAAATGCGGTAAAGTAGAAAAAAGTAAAAAGCGGCTAGATAGCCGCTTTTACTTTAAGCATTATTTTGATAATTGTTTATGAATTCGATAATGTCTTGCATACCAGGAAATTGAGCTTTTAAATCATCATAATTTATAGTATTTGAAATTTCAGGTACGCTAAGCAAGAATTTTGCTTGTGTAAATTTAGGCAAACGTCTCATATGAAGCAAAGCCATAACTACATATAAAAAGCCATCTTCAACAGGATCAAATTGAACAGTTTTTATTAATGATTTGACTGTATCAAGTTCTTCTCGTTGAATTGCTTTTTCGATGTCTTCCTTACAAGGAGTAACACCAAGTTTCAAAAATCTACTACCAACTCCAAAAAACCATGCAAATTTCATTGTGCCCTGTTTTGGAATAGCTCCATTATCGAGTAACCAGTCAATATCTTCTTTTGAAAATGGCATTAATCCCCAAAACCAAGTACCACGATAATAATCATCAAAGTCCTCAAAATAAACTTCGTTGAGAATGTATGACAAATATTCTGTACTTCTTTCTTTAAAGAGCTTTTTTGCAATAAGTAAACCAATTTTAGGATTATGAATGTTTTTTAACTCTTCAAAAGTTAAATTGCTTACTCTTGGATCATCCAGAAGAAGTTCAGCAATTTCTTTACTTTCGCAAACTTTTAAAGCTTGAATGGGTTCGAATTTTTTTGAAAAGAAAAGCTTTTTAAATAATTCTGTGTAGTTGTATTCAACTGACGCCACGAATATTTCATCATTGTTTGAATCATACTTCTTCATCATTTTTTTAATAATGTTTTCATTAGTTTTTAATGACATTGCAAGTTTAACTAAGTTGTTAGTTGGAACTACCCTTTTGTCATCTAGTAGAATTTGTATGATTTCAGGGTTTTTCTTGTGTATAGCAGCGTTTAAGGCGGAATTATCATCAATACTTGGATTTAGATAATTTAACAGAGTTTTTACAAGATCTGTACGCTCTTCTTCAATAGCCTTAATTAAAAGTTGATTTGTGTTTGAATTCTCGCTTCCTGATAATAATGCTTCCAATTCATTTAATATATCTGTGTTAGTCATAAAATTTAACCTCCTAGTATTTTTTTTTGTAATATGACCGTAACCTTTTATGATATTAATCATTAAAATGTATATCAATACCTATATATTATTATATCATATTTTACATAAAAAATCAAATTTGCATAAAACTTGATATAATATGAAAAACAAATTTCTTAAATAAAAATTTTATTTAAAAATATTAAAGTTATTTCTCATTTCAAAAATAAACTGATTAATATATTAAATATCAGTTATAAATAAGGTAAGTGTCAGATTTAGATACATACCTTATTTTTTATTATAATTTTAAAAATGTGTAATAATATACTTTGGTATATTTTAAAATCATAGGTATGTAACAAGTAAATTTAAAATATTATATTGATTTTTGAATTAAAGTATAGTAATATAGTATCATTAGTTTATAATTTAACCAACGCTAATAAACTCTAGGGTAGGAAAGTACATGAAATTTTAGTTCACGGTACAAGCAAATTTAAAATCAAGTTACATTTTATGTATTAGTTTAGAAAAAAATATTGGAGACAGAAGATTATGAAACAATTACAAGAATTAACAGCATTTATTCCTGCAGCCGGTTATGGTACAAGAATGGGAGATATATGCAAAAAATTGGTTAAATATAAATATCACTCAAAAATAAAGGAGGAATTAATAATGTCAATATTATTAACTGGTGGAGCTGGATTTATTGGCTCTCATACTGCTGTAGAATTAATTAATGCAGGTTATGATGTAATTATTGCTGATAATTTGTCAAACAGTAATGAGAAAGTAATTGATCGTATTAAAATGATTACAAATAGGAGACCTAAATTCTATAAAATTGACGTCTCAGAGGTGGAAGAACTATGTAAGATATTTGATGAAAATGATATTACAGGAGTTATTCATTTTGCGGGATTTAAATGTGTTCCTGAGTCAACGAAGGTACCGTTAAAGTATTATAGAAACAACTTGGATACAACTTTATCATTGCTTGAGGTGATGTCTAAATATAAATGCAATTCTATTGTATTTAGCTCTTCAGCAACAGTTTATGGTGATAAAAATCCGGTACCATTTGAAGAGAACATGCCTGTTGGTGGTGCAACAAATGCTTATGGTAAAACGAAATTAATGATTGAAGAAATTTTAAAAGATATTGCTATGTCATCTAAAGATTTTTCAGCCGTTCTACTTAGATATTTTAATCCAATTGGAGCCCATCCAAGTGGATTAATTGGGGAATCACCAGATGGAATTCCAAATAATCTAATGCCATATGTCACTCAAACTGCTATCGGTGTTCGTAAATTTTTAACTATATATGGTACTGATTATAATACACATGATGGTACAGGGGTACGTGATTATATTCATGTTGTTGATTTAGCTAAAGGTCACGTGGCAGCAATAAAATATGCAACAGAACATACAGGAGTTGAAGCTATTAATTTAGGTACAGGAAAGGGAAGTAGTGTATGGGATGTAATTCATGCATTTGAAAAGGCAAATGGTGTTAAAGTTCCGGTTCAAATTGGAGAAAGAAGACCAGGAGATATAGATGAATGTTATGCATCTGTGTACAAAGCAGCTGAACTTCTTAATTGGCGTGCCAAATTATCTCTTGAGGATATGTGTAGAGATTCTTGGAACTGGCAGAAAAATAATCCAAAGGGGTATGAATCAATTTGACAGTATAAAAATAAATGAGAAAATGTAAAAAGCGGCTATTTAGTCGCTTTTTACATTAAGTGTTTTATTATATATTTTTTAATTCATATTTTTTTCTCTTAAAATTATATTTTCAAGTTGCTTATTTAGTAGAACAAGCTAAAACTAAGACTAGAGAATTTGGAGCATTTAAAGAAATAAACGACAATTATCCTAAATATGTTCTTTCACTTGATAGAGCAAATTTTTCTGAGGATGGAATAATCCATAAAAATATAATTGAATGGCTGTTAGACATTTAATATTAAAATTATGAGATTATATATTAGTTATAAATAAGGTAAATATCAGATTTAGATACATACCTTATTTTTTGATTATAATTTTAAAAATTGTTTAATAATATATTTTGGTATATTTTCAAACAATTAAAACTGTTATAATAAAAAAGTTAGTATATTTTAAAATTAATATTCACAAAATTATAAATATATTGTATAATATAGATGTTGAGGTGGATATTAGATGAAAGAATTAAAAAGATGTATAATACCACTAATATTTACAATTGTAGTATTAGTGATGTTTTTTAATATAAATAAAATAAAAGGAAATACAAACTCAGATAATGCAGGCCTTGTAATTTATGGAGATAATATAAAAACAAATTATGAGCCATTTGTAAAAGATGGAGGATTATATATATCCGTAGATACAATTTCAAAAACAATTGATAAAAATATATACTATGATACGGTAGCAACTAAAGTTATAGTAACAACCGATGATAAAGTTGTAAAATTAAAAATAGATGAAAACAAATTGTCTAAAAATTTTGAATATGTTGACATAGATACTCCGGCAAGAATTGTTAATGGACAACCATACATTGATATTAATCTTTTAAAGGAAGAATATAATATTAAAACTGAATATAACGATAAAACAAATACAATCGTAGTTGATAAATTAAGTACAAGTGATATTCCTGTAAATTATAACTTAGTAAATGTTTACTCTGATATATCAACAAAATCAGATGTACTTGATATGTTAAATACAAGTGATAAGGTTACTGTTTATGCAGATAGTTTAGAACATAATAGCTGGTATAAGGTTAAGACAGATAAAGGTGTTGTAGGTTATATTTCTAAAAATAACGTTACATTACCTGATGGAAATTCACCAGAAAGTAATGAAAAACAAGCTACAGAAAATGCTAATAAAGATAAAATTGTAATGTTTTGGCAATATGGAAGTAATTTGAATACACTTGGTGATAAAAAGATTGAAGGAGTAAATGTAGTATCTCCAACATGGTACGAGCTAAAAAATACAAGTGGGGAAATTACATCAAAATTTAGTAGTAGCTATTATTCAAAGGCAAAAGAATATGGTTATAAAATTTGGCCAATAATAACTAATGGAATAGACTCAACAAATTATTCTGCAAGTGATACATCAGCTCTTTTAAAAAGTGAATATAATAGAGAGAAGTTTATAAAAAATATAAGAGACATTGCAAAAAAAGATAAATTAGACGGAATTAATATTGACTTTGAATCAATGAAAGACGAAGATAGAGATTTATATACTCAGTTTATACGTGAACTTACACCAATACTTAGAAATGAAGGTATTACTGTATCAGTAGATTTTTATTTTGTAAGGTATATCGATAGGCAAAGAATAGGAGAAGCAGTTGACTATGTGGCCCTTATGGGATATGACCAAAAAGGCTCTTGGTCAAATGAGGCAGGATCTATTTCTAAAGTATCAGAAGTTGAAAACCAAATTAATTCTTTAATAAATGATTCAAAAATACCTTCAGATAAAATAATACTTGGAGTTCCATTCTATACAAGGCTTTGGACTGTAAAAAATGCAACAGAAAAACCAAGTAGCAAAATATACTCAATGCAAGATTGTCAAGATTTCTTATCAAGAAATGATGTTGCAACAGTATGGGATGAAGATGCAGGACAGAATTATGCAGAAGTTGTAAAAGGTGAACTTACATACAAGCTATGGCTTGAAGATAAAGATTCAATGAGAAAAAGAGTTGAGCTTGTAAACAAATACAATTTAGCAGGAATATCTGCTTGGCAAAAAGGGCTAGAAACAAGTGATACATGGCAGGTTATAACAGGTAATTTAAAATAAGTTATATATAATACGTAAATAATACCACTTAAATTTTTAAGTGGTATTATTTAGAGAAGGAGACAATAATTAAAATGGAAATAGCTATAATTAGTGTATCAATAATTTGTATTATGATATTAATATATGGCTCGACATATATTAATATGTTAGATAAGAATAAGATATTTAATTTAAGTAAGAGTGCAAAAAAAATTATTAAAAATCAAGATAAAGCTGTAATTACTACCGAACTTTCTGTTACAATTTTGGAGTTTGTAATATCTGGAATAGTTGTTGAAAAATACGGAATGCCACTTATAAATAATTTTTCTCACCAATTTTCTAACACAACGTTTAGTTTGATAAAGTATGCAACAATTTTAATATTAACAATTGTTGCAACGTATATAACAATGATAATTGGAACATATATACCTAAGCATTTAGCATTAACAAGAAAAACAAAAAAAGTAAATATAATTGCAATATATATGTTTGAAATTGTATCAAAACTTTTACTTCCTTTATCGTTTATTGCAACCATTTTGGATGATTCATATTATAAAAGAAAAGATAAAAGTGAAGATTTGTTATATATGAAAGACGAAATTAAACATTTTACAAATGTAGAATATCACAAAGGCAGTATAAACAAAACAGAAAAAGAAATCATGGAAAAAGTTGCAACATCGTTTAAGATACCTGTATCTGAAATTATGAATCCAATAGAAAAATCAGCTAGTGTAAAAATTAAAGATTCTTTTTCTAAAATTATGAAGAAATTCAAAGATACAACATATTCAAGATTACTTGTATATGATAGTAATAATCAAACTATATTAGGAGCGTTATACGTAAAAGACACGCTTAATAATTATGAAAATTTAAAGACTGGAAAGATTAAAGTTGAGAGCATATTAAGACATCCACTTGTAGTAGACGATAAAAATACAGCACACAGAGTGTATATGAAAATGAAAAAAAATAAGATGCACCTTGCTCTTGTAAAAAATAATAAAAACAATATAATTGGGATGCTGACTTTTGAGGATATTTTAGAGGAAATACTTGGCAGAATAGACGATGAGTATGTTCACTAAATGTAAAAAAATAAAGTAGAAATATAGCCCCAAAAAAATAACTTTAAAATCAATTGATAGAATGGAAATACTATGGTATAATATTTGATGATTTAATATGATGTGTAGGAGTGAAAAATGTTAATAAAACCAGAAGATATAAACAAAGTTCTTGAATTAAGTGGAAATGCAGTCTCAACAAGAGGAAAAAAATATTTTGAAAAATCAAAGGTAAAAGTTGCAAAATTAGATATGAAAGATGATGAAAATTATACTTCAAAGTCATATGTTGAAGGAACATATATATATGATGTTAATGTATCAAAAAAAGATAACCATATATCATATAGTTGCAATTGTCCTGCATATGCATCTTCTAAACCTTGTAAACATATTGTTGCTACAATATTTAATATGTATGTAAACGAAGATGAGTATTTATTTGGAAATAAAAACAAAAAAGAAACTATAGATGAAGCAAAACTATATAATGGTTATTCAAATAAGATTACACAGATTAATACAAAAAGTAAGATAATTTCATATTATGAAAATCTTGAAATGCCTTCTAAAATAGAAAGTAAGAATGTAAATTTAATTCCAATACTAGAATTTGATGACTTACATAATAATTTTAATGTATTTTTTAGTATTGGCCAAGATAGAATGTATAAATTAAAAAATTTGCAAGAATTTTATGAAAATATGAGAAAAAAAGAAATATATAAGTATGGGGCAAAACTTGAATTTAAGCATGAAATTCAAAATTTTAATCCTTCATCAAGAGATTTAGTAAAGTTTATTATAAAAAGGTTTGGAGAATACGAAGAATATGCTAAAATGGGAAGTTATTATTTTACAATAGCTTCAGCATATAAATCTGTTATGAAATTAGATTTTGGAGCACTCGACGACTTTTTTGACATATATAAATCTAAAAAAATTCTAATGAAAATGTATGGCAAAGATGATGTATTACTTGAATTAGTTGAGGAAAATCCTGAGATAAAATTTGATGTGCAAAATTCTAAATCTGGAATTTTTGTATCTCTTTATGACGATGATTGCTATTTAATTGAAGGTCAAGAGTATATCTATGTGCTAAATAAGGACAAGTTATATAGATGTACAGAAGATTTCAGAAAAAATGTATATCCTATGTTAAAGGAGTTTAGCAAGAAAAATTTAAATACTATAAGAGTAACAGAGAATGACTGTACAAGTTTTTGTGAATATGTAATTCCAAGATTATCTAAATGTTGTAAAGTAGATGTACCAGATAATGTTATTGAAAAGTATAAATCAGAAGAATTAACTGTAAAGGCATATCTTGATTTAGATCAAAATCAAGACATTGTATGTGATATAAAGTATTGTTATTTAGAAAATGAATTTAATCCATTTAATGAAAAAGAAATATTAAATGTAAGATGTAATAGAAATGCACTAAAAGAAAAAAAGGCAAGTTATATATTTAGAGAGTGCAAATTTGAGATAGATACAAAAAAGCATAACCTATATATCAGTAATGAAAATTCAATATATGATTTTTTAACTCGTGGTTTAGATATGTTTAATGAAAATTTTGATGTTTATGTAACTGATAATTTAAAGAAAAGAAAAGTAATTGTGCCAAAAAGTTTTTCTATTGGGGTAAAGGTAAATAATGGACTTCTTGATATAGATATGTCCAATTTAAGTTTTTCAGAAAAAGAATTAAAAAGTGTATTAAAGTCATATAAGCTAAAGAAAAAATATCATAGATTAAAAGATGGTACTTTTGTGAACTTAGAGTCAAATGGATTTGAAAGTTTAGAAAATATAATTGATTCGTTAAATATATCTGTAGATGATATAAAAAATAAAGAGGTACAGGTTCCTAAGTATAGGGCACTTTATTTAGATAAACTTGCAAGTAGTGGAAAAATTAGTATAAATAAAGATAAGAAATTTGATGATATTATACTTGGTATAGCAAATTCTAAGGATGAAAAATTTCAAATTCCTTGTAATTTTAAAGGAAACCTTAGGGATTATCAAAAGGTAGGCTTTAACTGGCTTAAGGTTTTAGATAAATATAATTTTGGTGGAATACTTGCAGATGAAATGGGACTTGGTAAAACAATTCAGTTAATAGCAATGTTTTTAGATGCTAAAAATACAAGCAAAAATAGAGAGACATCCATAGTTGTATGTCCAAGTTCGTTATATTTGAATTGGGAAAACGAAATAAATAAATTTGCACCTGATTTAGACGTTGTTGTTATAAATGGGCAGGCAAGGGAGAGAAAAGAAAAAATACAAAAAATAAATAATTATGATGTCGCTATAACATCATATGATATGTTAAAAAGGGATATTGAGGAATATGCTAAGTATAATTTTAGATATGTTGTTGCAGATGAGGCACAATATATAAAAAATAACAATACGCAGAATGCAAAAGCTTTGAAAAAATTAAATGGTATTACCAAATTTGCACTTACAGGAACACCTATTGAAAATTCTTTAGCAGAATTATGGTCAATATTTGACTTTTGTATGCCAGGTTATTTATATTCATATTCTAAATTTAAAGAAAATTATGAAGCACCTATAATTAAAGATAGTAACCAAAGTGTAATGGAAAAGCTAAGAATGCAAGTTATGCCTTTTATTTTAAGGCGTGTAAAAAAAGAAGTATTAAAAGAATTGCCTGAAAAAACAGAAACAGTGTTATATAGTGATATGGAAACAGAACAAAGAAAAGTTTATGAGTCATATTTATTAAAGGCAAAAGAAGATATGGAAGAATTATCTGAAGATTCAGGTTTTGAAAAGAATAAAATAAAAATTCTTGCTCTTATTACAAAGTTAAGACAAATATGTTGTCATCCATCACTTTTTGTTTCAAATTATGATGGGGAGTCTGCAAAATTAAATCAATGTTTAGAAGTAGTAAACGATGCTATTTCTTCTGGACATAAAGTTTTACTTTTCTCACAATTTACTTCAATGCTTGATATTATAAAAAAAGAACTTGATAAAAGAAAAATAGAATATATGGAACTTACAGGAAAGACTAAAGCTGATGATAGAATTGATATGGTAAATAAATTTAACATAGAAAATAAAGTTAATCTTTTCCTTATATCACTTAAAGCTGGTGGTACGGGTCTTAATCTTGTTGGTGCTGATGTTGTTATTCATTTTGATCCTTGGTGGAATTTGTCAGTACAAAATCAAGCTACAGATAGAGCTCATAGAATTGGTCAAAAGAAAAATGTTCAAGTATTTAAGCTAATAGCTAAAGATACTATTGAAGAAAAAATTGAAAAATTGCAGGAAAAGAAAATGGATATTGCAAATAAAATTGTAAAAGAAGGGGAAAGCTTTATTAATAAAATGTCTAAAGAGGATATTATGAAACTTTTTGAATAATATATCTAGTTAGTATAATATAATAAAAATTATATAAAAATAAGGGGTGGGTTGTTACACTCCTTATTTTATTAGGTGTTTTTTAAGGTTTTATATTTTTAAATAATGTATAATTAAGTATATTTATTATTACATTCTTTATATATTCATATGCATTCCCTATATTTAGTTATTCTCTTAACAAACCATCGGTATATAACAATACTCTTTTTACATAGGAATCACCCTTTTTCTTTATATTTCTAAATCTACATGTTCTTCATCATTTATTATTGTTTTTATATCAAGTACAGCTCCTTTATTTTATATATCAAATTTTTCAAAAGAAAACTGACTTGATACTTCTACTTTTTCTATTTTCTTATCTAAACATATCTCTAGAAAATCTTTTACTATATCCTCCCATGAAAACAGATAACTAAAATTACATCATTTTTAATATTATAGCATCTTCACTTTATATTATATATCTTTAATTTTAAAAATAAACATTTAATGTATATTTTGATAAAAGTATATAAAAATAATTAAATGAATATATAATAAAAATTTATGTGAAAAATATTTAAATAAGACCAGAGAAAAAACTTTTGTTAAGCCAATAATATTATTAAAGTTTTCTTAATTTAATGTATTTGTAAATGTAAAAGGAGTTACAGGTAAAAAAATTGCATATTTTTCATATCCTTATTCAAAAATACACTATTACGGAATAAAAACAGCGGGCTTTATGGATATAGATAGCGAACTAATCCTTACATTTAGTAATGGACATATATTACAATTTGATTTTAAATCAAATGTCGATATAAGAATGATAAATTCGCTTATATCTAAATATGTGTTATAAAATACGAATAATAACGAAACGTTATGCAGAAGTTTGAATTATTTGTATATAGACAGATAAAACTTCGATACATAATCAAATAAAAACTAATAGGAAAATATCAATAAAATTCGAGAAAAAATCTCAAAAACATTGATATTTTCTTTGCTTTTATTGCTTTTTAGAAAAATTACATAGAAACTATTTGAAAAAACTACTGAAAAAATAAAAGTTTTTTCATAATTTTGAAAAAACTTGACTATAATAATAAAAGATAGTATAATTATTATAGTTAGGAGGAGCTTTATGGAAAGAATAAGTAGAGAAAATTATTTATCTATATTAAAAAATTTCAAAGATCAACAAATAATAAAAGTTATCACAGGAATAAGAAGATGTGGTAAATCAACATTACTTGAAATTTTTCAAGATTACTTAAAAGAAAATGGAGTAGAAGCAAAGCAAATAATATCAATAAATTTTGAAAACGCAGATTATGAGGAATTACAAGACAGAAAAAAATTATATGAATATATAAAAGAAAGATTAGTAAAAGAAAAAAAGACATACGTTTTTCTAGATGAGATTCAAAATGTAAACGAATTTGAAAAAACAGTAGATAGTTTATTTATAAATAAAGATGTAGACTTATATATAACAGGTTCAAATGCATATTTATTATCTTCAGAATTAGCCACATTGCTTACAGGAAGATATATAGAAATAAAAATGTTGCCATTATCGTTTAAAGAATATTTATCAAGCTTTGAAGATAAAACAGACTTGTCAAGAAAATTTAGAGATTATTTAAGATATAGTTCATTTCCTCAAGCAGCCCAATTATATAAAATAAACCCAGAAAATATAAGTTTATTTTTAGATGGAATATATAATACTATTTTATTTAAAGATGTAATGCAAAGAAAAGGAATAACAGATAAAAATGTTTTAGAAAGAGTTACAAAATATTTGTATGACAACATAGGAAATAGAACAAGTATGAAAAGCATAAGTGATAATATTGAAGGAATAGATAAAAATTCATCATATAATACAATTTCAAACTATGTAGATGCATTAATAGATAGCTATTTAATATTTAAAGCTAACAGATATGATATTAAAGGAAAAGAGTTTTTAAAAACTCAAGAAAAATATTATGCAATAGATATAGGATTAAGATATTATATGTTAGGACAAGGCTCTGGCCGAGATATGGGGCATATATTAGAAAATGTTGTGTATCTTGAATTGTTGAGACGAGGATATGAAGTATATATAGGAAAATATGATGATTTAGAGGTTGACTTTGTAGCAAGAAAGCCAGAAAATACTATATATTATCAAGTTGCATTAACAACTAGAGGAGAAAATGAAGGGGATAATAAAATATTAGATAGAGAATTAACTCCATTGAGGAAAATAAATGATAATTATCCTAAATACATTTTGACATTAGATGATGATTTAGATGCAGACTTTGATGGAATAAAGAAGATAAATGTGTTGGATTGGTTAATTGATGGAAAAAATAATTAATTAAAAAAACAAAATAATAATGAAATTGTTTAGGGCTGTAAAAAAGTCCAAAAGAAAAAGGGATGTTAATTTTAAACGCAATGATGAAGGAAATTTGATATGCCCAAATAAGCGTAAATTCAAATTAAAATGCACGCAACCGGTAAAAGGAAACAAATATGGACGTACAGAAGAAGTATTTGAATGTGAAGATTTCAATAATTGTAAATACAAAAACGATTGTTGTCCTAAGGCAAAGAATAATAGAACAATAAGAATAAATAGAGAATTAACATCAATGCATGAAGAAGTTTTGAGGAATCTTTGTTCTATACATGGTGCCCTACTTTGTATGAATAGAAGTATACAAGCGGAAGGAACATATGGAATTATAAAAAATGATAAAGCATATAAGAGAATAAAAAGATGAGGAATGGATAATGTTATTTTAGAGTTAACATTAATTGCTTGCGGTTTTAATTTATGCAAATATCATAATAAAAAAATGAGAATTGAAAAATGTGCATAGAATATATAATTAACATAAAATAGCAGATATGACTGATGTCATACCTGCTATTTTTGTACTTTAAAAAGAAAAAATTATAATAATTTTAGTAAATTCTTAGTAAATTTTTTATTGGACTTTTTTTTACAGCCCCTTTTATTGTTATTAGGGAAAACCATATGCTATATATTATATATTTTTATACATTAGTTACCTTTTTTGATAAAATTAGTGTTTTTATTTATAGGATGTTACTAATTTTCTACAATTCTTTTAGTATAGATATAGTAAACTATATATATATATAAGAGGTGAGATTATGTTAGACGAAATAATTAAAGTTTTACCATGCAATATTTCAAAAGAAATTTTAAATATAGGATCAAGAGAAGGAATAACTGAAATTAGACTTAGAGCTGGAAAAAGGGGAATAGTAATTGCTTCAAAAATAGAAATATTACTTTCATGTGTAATAACAATAAAAGATTTACTGGATATATTGGTAAATATATCTAGAAATTCAATATATGCTATACAAAATGATATAAATAGCGGCTTTGTCGTTATAAAAGGTGGACATAGGGTTGGAATATGTGGAGAAGTTGTTTTGCAGGATTCTAAGATAAAAAATATAAAAAATATAAATAGTATGAATATAAGAGTTGCAAGGCAAGTGATTGGTTGTGCTGATAAACTACTTCCCTATGTAATAAATGGTCAACATTTTCTAAATACATTAATCGTTTCACCTCCAGGATGTGGAAAAACTACCATGTTAAGAGATTTAATAAAACAAATAAGTAGTGGAATAGAAATAATGAAATTTAATGGAGTAAATGTAGGTCTTGTAGATGAAAGAGGAGAGATAGCATCTGTATCTAATGGTATAGTTAATTTAGATGTTGGAATTAGAACAGATGTCATATCCAATTGCCCTAAATATATAGGGATGGAAATGCTCGTAAGAAGTATGGGACTTGCTGTAATCGCAACTGATGAGATAGGAACCAATAAAGATATAGAAGCAATTGAATATGCTGCACTTAGTGGTGTTGGTCTTGTATTTACAATGCATGGAAGAAATATAGAAGATATAACCAGAAAAACCGGTATATCTAAATTAATAAATGAAGGGTATTTTGAAAATATAGTAATATTATCAAATAGAAATGGACCAGGTACAATTGAAAATATACATAAATTTAAAAATAACAAAATGGAGGTATGTGGATGATAGTTATAAAAATAATAATATCTGTATCTATTGTAATAGTAACAGCCTACATTGGAGCTTTTAAAGCAATAAAGTTAAAACAAAGAGAACATATTTTAAGAGAAGTGGTGACATTTTTAAAACTAGTTGGAAATGAAATAAAGTATATGATGAATATTCTACCAAATGCATATGAAATTGCAAGGCAAAAGCTAAATACTGAACTTAAGATAAAAATAGGACAAATAGTAGTTGATATGTTAGATAGCAATAATATGACATATATTGAAGGAAGTATTGAAAAAAACATATCTGAAATAGAAAGTTTAGATATGTATGATAAAGATATAATAATATCTACTTTTAAAAATCTAGGTAGAAGTGATATTGATGGTCAAATGAACATTATACAAAATACAATAAATATATTAGAAAACCAGATAAGTGAAGCAAATGAAAATAAGAGAACTTGTTCTAAACTTTACAGAACGATAGGAATTATAGCTGGACTTATGCTTGTAATTATATTTATATAAAATTAAGAGGTGAAATATGGATATTGATTTATTGTTTAAAATAGCAGGAATTGGTATTTTAGTAGCAGTTTTAAATCAAGTACTAAGCAAAGCAGGAAGAGAAGATCAAGCAATGATGACAACACTTACTGGAGTTATTATAGTTCTTATGCTAGTAATAACACAAATAAGTACACTTTTTGAAACTGTAAGAACTGTATTTAAATTGTAGGTGATTTGATGGAAGTAATTAAAATAGTTGGTATTTCTATTTTTTCTGTTATTATGATTATAATATTAAAAAACTATAGACCTGAAATGGCACTGGTTCTTTCAATTATTACAGGTATAGGAATAATGCTCTATGCTATATCTAAAATGTCATCTGTTATAAATGTATTAAATGACTTAATTTCTAAATCTGGAGTTAATACTGACTTTTTGTTAATTATAATTAAAGTAATTGGAATTGCATATATAGTTGAATTTGGAAAAAATGTATGTATAGATGCTGGACAAAGTAGTATTGCAACAAAACTTGAAATGGCAGGTAAGGTTGTAATTGTAGTTTTAACTATTCCTCTTATAAGTTCACTTGTAAATGTACTAGTAGGTTTGGTGTAATTTATGAATAAGGTAGTAAAGAAAAAATTTAGACAACATTTAAGCAAAATATTTATACTTATTATTACTTGCTTTTTAATACTTAAGACAAATTTTGTATTTGCCAGTGAAGTATTTAGTAGTAATACTAGTACTGATGATGTATCAAAAACAACAGAGGAAGTTACTAATAATATAACAGAGAGTACAAAAAAAACATATAATTTGGATGAATATATTGATACCATAAATAATTCTGTAAATGAAAATTTGGGACAAGAAATAGATTTTAAAAATATAGCAAATAGACTTTTAAATAAAAATGATATTAATCATAAAAATTTATTTACAAAATTACTAGAAATATTTGCAAGTGAAGTTTCTTCAGCAATAAAAGGAACAGTTACTATATTTATAATTGTTATAATAATGGCAATATTATCAAATTTAGAACTTGATAATAAAAGTGATATTACACGTATAGCACATCTTGCATGCTTTATTGTAATTGCAACAATTACAGTTGCAACATTTGTACAAACTGTAAATATGTTAAAGACTACAATAAATACAATGGGAGCTTTAATGCAAGTAATATCACCATTTTTACTATCAGTACTGATTGCAACAGGAAAAATCTCTACTACAGGAATTATACAACCTTTGCTGCTATTTTTAGCAAGTTCTGTTGGATTTATTGTTACGTATTTTGTAATTCCACTTTTGTCAATTTCTGTGGCTTTTAATGTAATATGTAGTATATCTGAAAATATTAGATTAGAGAAATTATCAAAATTTTTTTCCAACGTTTCACTATGGACAATAGGAGTAGTACTTACAGTATTTTTAGGAGTACTATCGCTTGAGACATCTCTTAGTTCATCTGTTGATTCATTAAGCGTTAAAACAACACAGGCTGCAGTTTCTAACTTTGTTCCAGTAGTTGGAAAGTTTTTTTCAGACAGTTTTGAAGTGGTAGTTGGAGCTACAAAAATAATTGGAAAAACTGGTGGAATTATTGGAATTTTAGGTATAGTGATAGTAGGGATTATTCCAATATTTAAGATTACAAGTATTATGGTTATATATATGTTATTAGCTGCATTTGTTGAGATGATAACAACAGATAAACTTATTTTAAAGTATTTATCTGGTTTTGTAAATGTATATAAAACAATGCTGGGTATTTTAATTGGTGTAGTTATTTTATTTGTAATTTCTACAGGGATAATTCTTAATTTAGTAAATAGTATAGTGACTTAACAAAAGAAAAGAGGTAATTTATATGGTTGAAATTTTTAGAAATTGGATTGTTTCAATGTTATGTTTAGGAATACTAATTGTAATAGTGCAATTGGTTGTCCCTAAAACAAATTTAAGAAAGTACATTTATAGTCTTGTTGGGATAATTACGGTAATAACTATAGTTTCACCTGTAGTTGATTTATTAAAAAATGGAAATGTAAGGGCAAGTATCGATAGTATACTAAATACAGTAAGTCCTGATGAAAATAATATAGTTAGTGTAAATTCTGAAGGGCTAGATAACAAAAATGATGAACTTGTTAAAGCCCAGTTTATACAGAATTTAAAAAGTGATGTTATGTTTAAACTTGCTCACAAGGATATTGTTGTAAATAATATAAACATAATTGTTGATGATGAGTATAACATAGTAAAAATAGAAGTAAATATATCTAAATTGGATAATAAAAAAACAGATCTTAATTCAGTAAATGAAGTAGTAGGATATATAAACAGCGAGTATGATGTAGATTACTCAAAAATAAGTGTAGTGGAGGAGGAAAATAGCTTTGAATAATCAGTTGGAAGTTATAAAATCAGCATTTAAAGATAAAAAGAAAAGAACGCAAAATTTAATTTTGCTAGTTGCCCTTCTTGTGATCTTACTTATATCTTGTAACTATATTTTTAAAACTGATGATAAAACTAGTAAAAATATTAGTAATAATACAAGCAATAGTGGAAATATAAATAGTAGTGAAGAGAGTAATAATTTTCAAAACACTGCAAATAATTCTGATTTGGAAAATAAATTAAGTGTTATTTTATCTCAAATACAAGGAATAAGTGATGTTTCAATTGTACTTTCATATTCACAAGAAGAAAAACAGAATGTTGTGTATAATACTAAAGAAGAACAATCTGGAGATAAAAGTACAACTGAAAAAGTAGTAGCATATAACGAGAAGAGCGGAAGTAAATCTGCTATTGTTGAAAGTGTGGAATGTCCTAAGGTTGAGGGAGCTATTGTTGTCGCAAAAGGAGCAAGTAGCGTTGAATTGCGTTCTAAAATTGCTACAGCTGTATCAACAGTAGTAAACATTCCAGTATATAAGGTTCAAGTATTTGAGAAAGGAGGTTAGGAGGAAATATGAAAATAATAAAAAAGAGTCAGATAGCTGTATTATCAATTTTACTCATGGTTGGGGTAGCAGGCTATATAAATTACAAATATAACCCCATACGAGAAAAAAATTTAGGGCAAACAATGTATGTTAATGGTAAAGACAGTTTTACTTATGATAAAGTCGGAATATATTCAGATAATAGTTCAAATACAAATGATGAAACAACAACTAAATCAAACAAAAATGATGATTCTACATTAGCAGTGTTTAAATATGACAGAGATAATATGTATTCCGAACTTAGTGAAAACTATAATAGTGTAATAAAAAATGAAAAAAGCAGTGAAAAGGAAATAAAAGAATATCAGCAAAAATTAAGCGAAATAATAAAACAAAAAAATTTAATTATTATGGTTGAAAATGTAATTAAGGCAAAAGGTATTGAAGATATTGTAATAATTCCGACTAACAACGATAATATAAATGTTGTAATAAAATCAAAAGAAGATTTAACACAACAGCAAATAGCCCAAATACAGCAAATCTTGGTTGATCAACTTGGAGCTAATGCAAATAAAATAAGTATTGAATGTAAAAAATAAAAAGTAAATGTAAAAAAATCCAATAAAAAATAATAGGAAAGTCATATTGATTGTAATAAAAATGAGAAAAAATTAGATAAACAAAAAGACTAAAACATATTCTTAACCTTATGTAAACAGCATAGATAAATATAAATTAATTATCCTTAAAAATGCGATGAAAATTTCTCTTTGATACATAGTCAATAGGAACACATTTATCAAAATTACATTTAGTACAAATAGTATAAGGCAGAGTGGAAATAGGCAAACCGTTCCATTTATCTTTTTGTTCGAAGTGTAAAACAGCTTCAATTGGAGCATCAAATTTGTATTTACGTTTTGGACAGATGTAATTAACTGTTTTTTTGCTTAATTTAAAATGGAATGAATTAAAATCAAACATAGAATATCTCTTTTCTATTTAATACAGGAGAACAAAATCCAATTTTGTACCACATTTAGGACAATCAAAAGGATTTCTATTGAAAGACATTAAAACACTAAGCTCATATTTAAGAAGTTGTTTTCTAACTTTGAGACAATATTCTTTGATTAAAGGAAAAATCAATTTTAAGCATAATATAGAAATTACCATGCCAAAATTTTTATGGCATGGTAATAGACATACGGAGTATGCTTTTTAAAAAATATATAAATTTTAAAGGAAACACTTTAATTTACTTTAGAACTAAATAAAAATATGATAAACTATTTTTAATCTACTCATGTAAAAGTCAATAACAACAAAATTGATAAAAAATTTCAATACTCATCTTTTTTCAATTTTTTATTTTCAGTTTTTGATTTCTAAATTTTTCTTTTTTCGGTTTCTTTTTTTTGGCACAATATTTATAAATTTTAAGTATTTTCTTTCTATTAGTTATCCACAAATATATAATACTGTTACTAAAATTTTAGGTTCTAGTCTGAATAGTAACATAACACATAATATACAAAAAATTATAAATAATTATTGAAAAAAGATTTAATATACAATATAATAAAAATACGTACTAGTTCTATGTAAAAAACTAAAGAAAGA
>OIYR01000398.1_pt1 | contig 24300 bp, 21 predicted proteins | sample 1588221 | NCBI WGS metagenome assembly OIYR01 (sample SAMN03283292) | human gut metagenome | biome: human-associated habitat; material: feces | host: Homo sapiens | place: Peru | collected 2012
GCTGTCTTTGTCCTTGTGATAAGTTACTGCCTTCTTCTGCAAGCATCGCATCATAGCCACCTTTTAACTGAATAATGAATTTATGAGCATGGGCTTTTTTAGCAGCTTCGATGATTTCTTCATCTGTCGCATTATTTGAGCCATACGCAATATTATCTCTAATAGTACCTTTAAATAACCATGTATCCTGTAATACCATACCATAGAGACTTCTTAAGTAAGAACGATCCATCGTTTGTGTATTGATACCATCAATAGAGATCGAACCACTTTGAGGATCATAGAAACGCATTAATAAGTTAATCAATGTTGTTTTACCACATCCTGTAGGGCCTACAATCGCAATTGTTTCACCTGCATTGACATGAAGATTAAAATCAGTGATCAATGGTCTTTCAAGTGTATAACTGAAATTCACATTGTTTAAGTCAATAACACCTTGTGGATTATCAATAGTCTCGGGATGTTCTGGGTTTTTAATAGCTGGTTCATCAATAATCTTAAAGACACGCTCAGCACAGGCTAAAGCTGTCTCTAATTCAGTAAATACGTTAGAAATATCATTAAATGGTTTTGTGTACTGATTGGCATAAGTCAAGAATGATGATAAACCACCTACTGTAAGACCACCACCAATGACACTAAAGGCACCATAGATACATACTGTATCATAAACAATCGCATTCACAAAACGTGTAGAAGGATTCGCAAGTGCACCTAGGAACTGTGATTTAACACCGCTCTTAAATAAACGATCATTGATTTCATCAAACTTCTCTTCATTGATTGATTCATGTTGGAATGCTTTGACAACTTTCTGGTTTCCTACCATTTCTTCTACAAAACCACTCATTTCTCCACGAATAGATAATTGTTCCTGGAAGAACTTGAATGTATATTTCGCAATAAGTGTTGCAACAATGAGAGAAAGTGGCGTTAGTACAATAACAATCAAAGCCAGCTTGACATTCACATATAACATAAAACCAATTGTACCTAAGATTGTCGCAATACCACCAAAGAGGTTCGTAAAGCCCTGTAATAAACCATCTGAAATCTGATCAATATCGGCAATCATACGGCTCATCATATCACCATGTGTATGAGAATCGATATAAGAAAGAGGTAAGATCTGGTATTGTTTAAAGAGTTCTGTTCTTAAGTCTCTTGTGATTTCATAAGTCATCTTATTAGATGCTCTAACTAAGAAATAGTTGAATAATGCAGTCATCAATACAGAGAATGCAATAGAAAAGATCTTTTGGCTGAGTCCCTGGAAGAAAACCTGATGATAACCAATCATCTGGTCAATGGCTTTCCCAATAAGAATTGGTGTCAAAAGAGTGAATATAATATTAATTGTAGAAAATAATAATGCACCTACAAGATAGATACGATAAGGACGACAGAATGCCATAAGTCTTTTTAAAGTGCTTTTATTCTTCATTACTCTGTCCTCCTTCCATCTGTGACATAACAATTTCCTGATAGACATCACATGTATTCATAAGCATGTCATGAGTACCCTGTCCTACGACTTCACCATGGCTTAATACCACAATAGAATCTGCATGCATTAAAGCACTCACTCTTTGAGAGACAATAATAACTGTCATATTAAGCGTACTTAAAGCTTTTCTAAGTTTTGCATCTGTCGCAAAGTCGAGTGCACTGGCACTATCATCTAGAATAAGTATTTCTGGTTTTTTGACTAATGCACGGGCAATAGTGAGTCTTTGTCTTTGTCCACCAGATACATTCTTACCACCCTGTTCAATATAGGTATCTAAGCCTTCTGTCATCTTGTCGATGAATTCTTTAGATTGTGAGAGTTCTAATGCTTCATAAATTTCTTCATCAGTAGCATGAGGATTACCCCATTGCATATTTTCTCTGATTGTACCTCCAAAGAGTGTGGCCTGCTGAGGCACAATACCAATCATATTTCTTAAATCCTTGAACTTATATGATTTAATAGGAAGGTCTTTGATACGTATTTCACCTTCAGTGACATCATAAAAACGAGGAATCAGGTTAATCAGTGTTGTTTTACCTGAACCTGTACCTCCAATAATACCGATTGTCTGACCTGGAAGGATATTGAATGACACATCAGTTAAGGCATTGCCTGAATAGTATGAGAATGAAACATGATCATAAGTAATAAGGTTCTGATAGTCACTTGGAGCCTCATTGATTCCCTGGACAATATCTTGTTTCTGACTTAATACATCTACACATCTTTTATATGATGCACTGGCTTTATTTAAGATCACAATAACATTCGCAAAGACATACATAGAAAGTAGGATCTGGTTCATATAGTTAATAAGTGAGATGACTTCTCCCTGTGTCATACTACCGGCATTGATTTTAAAGCCTGAGATATAAAGAATTGCGATAATCCCAAAGTTCACAATGATTGTAGTAGCTGGATTTAATACAGCACTGAGGTTACCTGCAATAATCTGCTCTTCTTTTTGTTTAGTGGTTGTTGATTCAAAACGTTTTTGTTCATTATCCTGCTGGTTAAAAGCACGAATGACTCTGACACCTGAAAGATTCTCTCTTGTGATAAGAGATACGTTATCTAGGATATGCTGGATATGAGAATACATAGGCGCTGTATGACTCATCACAAAATAGATACTAAACGCAATAAGTGGTGCCACAATCACAAAGATAAGTGCTACCTGCCAGTTAATCACAAAACTCATGATCAAAGAACCAATAATTAAAAATGGTGATCTTGAGCATAAACGAATAACCATGGCGACAGCTAACTGAATCTGATTGATATCATTGGTGATTCTTGTGATTAAAGAGGGTGTACCAATAATATCAAGATCCTGATAATCATAACGGTTGATTGCACGATACATATCTTTACGCATAAGTGTACCTACACCCTGTGATGTAAGAGACGCAAAGTACTGACACACTAGTGAACTTGCATATCCTACTGTAGATAAACCAAAGATCACAAAAGCCATCTTTGTAATATAGTTTGTATTATGTACTGCAACACCATTATCAATAATAAGAGCTACAGCCATTGGTATACATAATTCTAGAAATGCTTCTATAAGTTTAAATATGAAGCCTGAAATGGCCTGCCATTTATAAGGCTTTAAATATTTTATTATATACATATTTTTCCTCCCTGTCCTTGCAACATTATAATCCTGTTTTATACTATATGTATAATATATATTTTATATAGAATCTATAGGAGATACATATGGAACTAAAACAGATGAAATACTTTAAGACAATTGTAGAAGAAGGGACTATAACACAAGCTGCACGTGTATTACATATTTCACAGCCGCCTCTTTCTATGCAGTTAAAAGCGATAGAAGAAGAATTAGATACAATACTGATAGAGAGAGGACATCGTCATATCACATTAACGCCTGCAGGGCACTTATTTTATCGTAGATGTAATCAGATGTTGAATTTATATGAACAGACAAGTAAAGAAGTACAAGGAGCTGCCACACAGATCTTACGTTTTGGGATTACTTCTTCTAATGGTTATTTAATTACACATGATCATATGGATGTGTTTAGAAAGAAATATCCTAAGTTAGATATTCACATGAAAGAAGGAACAACCTATGAGATGATGGATGCCTTGCTAGCTCATGAAATAGATATTGCGTTAGTCAGAACACCATTTGATTCTACGAATGTGAAATCATTTTTGTTTAAGCCTGAACCAATGATTGCGGTAGGACCTTCTACTCTTGTGAATGAAAAAAAGAACCATCTCATTGATTATCGAGATGATCCTGTTTTGATTCACAGACGTTATCGTCAGTTTATAGTAGATTATTGTTTAAATGAACTCCAATTCCAGCCACATATCCCTATTATTACAGATGATATACGTACTGCCTTAGTATGGGGTTCAATATTAGATCAGGTGGTTATTATACCTGAAGCGGCTATACCATATATAGACTTAAATTCACAGACCTATACTAAACTTAAAGACAAGGGTCTCTATACATCTGCAGCCTTCATTACAAGAAAAGAAGAACTGTCTCCTATCATAGAAACATTCATTTCTTTAATTATTAAAGACTACAAGATTTAAACTATTCTTCTTTACCTCTAGATGATAATGAGATGCTTTTACTTCTTCACCATCTAGGTTACATGGATACTGAGATTCTACATCCACTTCATCTACAGTAAAGACATGAGCATGTTTATCCTGATCAAGTGTTTCACTTACTATCTTCTTAATATATAAAGGAATGAGACCTTTATTAATTTGATCAAGAATCACAATATTCATGAGACCATCTTCTAATGAGGCATGAGGAGCAATCTTATAAGCCCCGCCATAATATTTCGCATTCGCACAGGCACATAAAGTAACAGGACCTTCATATAATAGTGTTCCATGGCTTGTCATCTTAATAGGATAAAATGGATATTGGACAAAGTTTCTTAGAATAGAATACTCATATTGATGTCCTTTAAACATCTTAGGCATCTTCACATCATCATGAACATGATTCGCAATCACACTATCACAACCAAAACAGGCATTATTAATAAAATAACGATTATTCATTAACACCGTATCAATAGAAATGGCTTTACCCTTTAAAGATGCTTTAAGCACTTCTTTAGAATCATTATTCTTAGAAATCATCTTAAAAAAGTCATTTCCTGTTCCATAAGGAATAACTACGAGTTCATGAGGTGTACCTACAAGTCCCTGAATCACCTGGTTCAACATTCCATCCCCACCAACACTATAAAAACGTGTTGGTTCTTTATAATGTTTAATAATCTTCTTAGCGTGATCAGGATAAGTACTCATGAATATGTCATAATCATAACCCTGCATCACTTCTCTAATTGTTTCTATAAACGGATGATGATCATAATCATCATCCACTGGTTTAAGTAAAAATATGTGTCTCATTATAGTTCTCCAAAAAAAGACTGGATCAGCATCCAGTCTAGATCATATCAATAGTTTCTAGCCACTCTTTAACGCCTTTGACATCAGAAAATGCCTTTGCGCGCTTAAAGTTCGCATTTGGTATCATCTTATTAAAGTGAGCAACGCTCTTTCTGCTGGAATATTTCACATGGCCACGCCAGTTCTTTTCACTTGTACACATAGGCACAATTGTTTTACCTGATAAGTCATAATCCATACAGAATGAATCAATAATTAAAGGTTCATCCTTTTCCCAGCATGGATAAATAAGATACACTGTCTTGTATTGATCAATATCATCAATTTGATTTTTAAGAGTAGGTAATGTATCTAATACATGTTTATTCTTATAATCATGTTTATTTTCTTTTAGTGCTTTCGCATAAGCTTCTCTTTCTTTTCTATGTTCTTTGATTCTCTTCTTATAATCAGTAGAGTACTTCTTAGAAGTCTGTAAACAAAGCAAGTCCCCTTCCGTATATGACTGTACTTGTTTAGCAAGTTTACGTTCTTCTCCATTGAATGAATAATATACAATCAATGTATCACTGAGACCACCTGTAATAGTTAAGGGGGCATCACTTTCTGAATATTTGGTATTATAAGTACATCCCGATAATGTGATCAACATCAAACATAAGAATGTAATGATTGATTTTTTCATAAAAAATCCTCCTCGGACACCATTATAACATATTTCCTAGAAAAAAATAATGAGTTCACAATGTGTTCATAGATAAAAAGCATAATAGTACCTGTAAAGAGAAAGCAACTCCCTATAATAATAACAGCTTCCTTTTTACCAAGAGTGATCCCTAAAATAATTTCCAAACTCCCTTCAAAATAACTCTTGAAATAAACAACGATCAGGTATCCCTTCCTGATCGTTTTGTTTTATTTCAATTTTAGATATTCTTCTTCATCCACTGCTTCAAGCCACTCGTTTGAAGCATTTTCATTTGGTACACTTTCTGCAATATGTACAAAATAGCTTTCTGGTGCTGCACCATGCCAATGTTTGATTTCTGGCGCAATATAGACTGTATCACCTACATTGAGTTCCTGAGCAGGTTTTCCCCATTCCTGATAATACCCTCTTCCTGCAGTACATAATAAGATTTGTCCTGCGCCATGATGGATATGCCAGTTGTTTCTGCATCCTGGTTCAAAAGTAACATTAGAAATATTTACTTCTTGATCATTAATAGGATAGAGATAACTATTACCTACAAAATACTTGGCATATGCAGTATTCAATTCACCAATAGGATAAGGACTCTGTTTCTTGATATCTTCTAAAGTATAATTCATGATTATTTCTCCATTTCATGTATACATCTGATAGCATTCAAAGTACGTGGATAACCGATATAAGGCATGCAGTTAGAAATCACATTAATGAGATAATGTGCATCATTACCTACATGGAAGTTTCCACCAATATGAGATTTTAATTGTGGTTCAGTACCGAGTGCTGATAGAAAACAAAATGTAATCATTTCTCTTTGTGCTCCAGTGAGTCCCACTCTTGTATAGTAATCACCAAAGCAGTTACCTGCGAGCCATCTCTTGATATGGCGTTCTTCTTCAGGACCACTTGTTTGGAATCCTCTCATATGTTCACCAAAGAGTTCACATTGTTTTTCATTACCAAGTTCTATACGATTATCTCTGTTTGTGGTAGACGCACTCTTTAATGGTTTATTCACATATTTATTCATAATAGTGAGGAATGGATAAACCATACCAATACCAAGATAGGCCACAGCTTGATAAAGGACTTCCTGGATTTCATCAGGAGTAAGGTACTTCAATAAGTCTTCTAACATATCCTTAAACAAATCATGAGATTTTGTGCCTACAAGTACTGCAATAATAGATAAGTATCTACTCTTATCATCTAGAGTAGTATCATTGACTACTTCTTCACTGATAAAATGTGAATAAAAGTCATAGAATTCTGGATCTTTATCTTTAAAGTTTTCCATAAATGTATATTTCATAATCTTCACCTCTACAAGTATTCTATAAATAATAAGTAGAAAAGTACAATGCCAGTTTTGTATTATGCTATAATGTGGGTGCATAGTGAGGAGGAATATTAAATGATTGAAATTGGACAAGTTGAACAATTATTAGCTGTTTCTAAATATGGAACATTATCTAAAGCGGCTGAAGCATTACATATCTCTCAGCCAGCTCTTTCTCGTGCCATGCAGAAGCTTGAAGAAGAACTGCAGGTTCCTATTTTTGACCGTGAAAAGAATCGTATTACTTTAAATGCAACTGGTAAAGTGGCTGTTGATTATGCACAGAAGGTATTATTTTCTGCAAATGATATGATTGCTCGTGTACGTGAATATGATCGTATGACTCATACAATTAGTATTGGATCATGCGCACCTGCGCCTTTATGGGATTTAGTACCTTATGCAGGAAAGATATATGAAGATATGGCTATTTCTTCAGAAATTAAAATGCCAGATATCTTATTATCTGGTTTGGAAAATGATTTATATACAGCTGTTGTATTAAATGAAATTCCTGATAGTAAAGAATTATATTATGAGTTATATGATACAGAAACATTGTATTTCTCATTAGCACCTGATCATCCTCTTGCAGATAGTAAAGCATTATTCTTTAAGAATCTAGATGGTCAGACAATGCTGTTGTATTCTAGAATTGGTGTATGGTATCCAATGCATTTAGAAACACAGCCTCATACTCATTTTATTCTTCAGGATAATAGAGAAGTATTTATGGATCTGACTCAGAATTCTACTCTTCCTACATTTATTTCTGATTTATCTATAGAAAGAGATGGCAAGCCAGATAATAGAAAGATTATTCCAATCATAGATAAAGAAGCGACTAATAGTTTCTATCTTGTATGTAAGAAAAAGAATAAGAAACTATTAGAACCACTTTATCGTGCTATAGAAAAAAGACTAGAAAAGAAAAAGAAATAATATATCTTGATAGAACTATCGAAAACTGTATAATAGTTTTGACAGAACCCACCACGCCACTGATTTTCATGCGCAACCCGGTGGGACTTTTTATTTCTTGCACAGAAAAAGAAGTAGTTAACTAAAACTACTTCTTTTTAGAATCCTAGATAACCTAGAATAGCACTGACATAGAATAAGATACCTGCAACGATTAATAAATAGTTAGACCAAGTGCTTTTCTTCTTTAAATAGAATGTATTCGCCTGTTCCCCTAAATAAATAGGATATTCCTGTCCTTTTACATAATCTTTTTCAATCTTTTCTACTTTAAATTCCTGGATAGATGCCTGGTTATACTTCTTTGTACCGTAAGAATACTGGAAGATAGGACGACAATATAAGTTATTGACTTTCTTATAACCATGGTAAATTCCTTTAATTTCTCTTTTATCTTTCTTAAAGAAGATTTCATAGATTCCATAAGCCATGAGTAGTGTTCCTAAAATAATAGATAGGATAATCATGAATGGAGATCCTGACTTAAAAGAGAAGAATGAAGTGTTCATATTCATATATTCTACCTCCATAGAGTATTCTACCAATATTTCGTGAGTAAACAATATTTTTTTTGATTTTTCGTGTATAATATAGAATGTAATTAAAGGGGGTTCTCATGGATATTATTAAAAACTTAAAGTCACGTTTTGATTCTGTGCAATGTGATTTTCTTATTGCGATTGCCGCAATATTCCTTCCTTTCTATATTACTGTAGTGATTCATGCAATTATATTCTTTAAATGGATCAAACAGGGTGAAGTAAAGAAAGGTTATGAAGAAACAAAACGAAGCAAATATATTATTTTCTTTTCAGCACTTATTTTCTTAACAAGTGTCTTTTATCAGAACTGGCCAGGAGCTGGTGTATCATTAGGTTATTTGATGCTATATAGTATGACACTTGTATATAGACGTCATGCAAGTGAAGAACTATTTGATACAATGTTGAATATAGTGATTGGTTTAAGTGTATTTGCAAGTGTATGGGCTATTATTGAATATATCTTCATCTTAAGACAGTTTGATCTTGAGGGATGGTATTTGGTTGTGTTTAATGCACCACAGTATCGTACGAATGCGATGTTCTTTAATGCGAACTACTATGCAATGATGATTGAGTTCTTTGTGGCTATTTGCTTCTATAAGTTCTTGAAGTATACTCATAATCATGGATTCATGAATCATATTAAAGAAATAGTGATTATTGGTTTAATTACATTACTTAACTTATTCTGTCTATATTTAACAGGATGTCGTACTGCATGGCCTGCACTTGCTGGTGGTCTTGCGATTATGTTGTTGTTTAATCGTAATTATAAGAGTTTTGGTGGTATTTGTGCTGTAGGTGCAGCGGGTGTTGGTTTCTTTATTGCGAAACCTCAATATATTCCACGTATGAGCAATATTGTGAAATACTTAGGAGTAAGAAAACATATCTGGGAAGTTGCTATTCAGAACATTAAGACACATTTCTTATTTGGTGAAGGACCTATGACATACTGGCATATTTATGCACAATATAGTGGGCATCCTACACAGCATTCACATAATATCTTTATTGATCCTGTTTTATGTTTTGGGATTATAGGATTATTAGTGATTGCACCGTTCTTCATTGAAAATATTAAACGTTTATATCGCTTATTAAGATCTAAGTGTAATCCTACTCTTGTTGCTTTAATTGTAGGCTATATTGTGATGATCTATATTCATGGATTACTCGATTATACAATCTTCTTTGTATCAACTGGATTCTTATTTGCGATGATAGTAAGCAGCTTTGACATTTATAGAAAAGAAATTGATCAATAAGGCAATGATTCATTGCCTTTTTATAAAGGAGAAAAAAATGGATAAAGAACTTTATGAGACTTATGTAAGAATCTTAAATAAGGAACTCGTAACTGCCATGGGATGTACAGAACCTATCGCAATTGCGTATGCAGGAAGTCTCGCAAGAAAGACATTAGGTGGTATGCCAAATAAGATCTTGATTGAAGTCAGTGGTAATATCATCAAGAATGTTAAGAGTGTTATTGTGCCTCATACTCATGGAAACAAAGGTATTGAAACAGCCGCCTGTATTGGGATTACAGGCGGAGATGCAGAAGCAGAATTAGAGGTTATTAGTCATGTGAAGGAAGAAGATATTATTGCGATGACTGAACTTATGAAGAGTGCCTCTATTAAGGTACAGCCTTTAGAATCCCCTTATTCTTTAGATATTCGTTTAACTGTATCTAATGATGAACATGAAGCAATGGTACATATTGCGGGAACACATACACATATTGTAGAAATGACAAAAGATAATGAAACTATTGTATGTAGAGAAGCATTGAAACAGACTATTGATGAAGATTATCTCACTCTTACTATGCATGATATTTATACTTTTGCGAAGGAAGTAGAGATTGATGATGTAAAAGAGTTATTAGATCAGATGATTGAATGTAATACTGCCATTGCGCAAGAAGGAATGCATGGTGATTATGGGGCTAATATTGGTAAGGTGATAGCGATTCGAAAAGATTTACCAAGTCTATTAAAGGCCTATGCAGCAGCTGGTAGTGATGCAAGAATGAATGGTTGTGAACTACCTGTAGTGATTAATTCTGGTAGTGGTAACCAGGGATTAACTGTATCTGTACCTCTTATTGTTTATGCAGAAAGAGAACATCTAGATAAAGAGAAGTTATATCGTGCTCTTGTGATTTCTAACTTAACAGCCATTCATTTAAAGACTGAGATTGGTCGTTTATCTGCTTTCTGTGGTGCAGTGAGTGCAGGTGCTGCATGTGGTGCAGGACTTGCTTATTTAAAGGATGCAAGTGAAGAAGTGATGAATCATACAATCGTGAATGCCTTAGCTATTACTTCTGGTATTATCTGTGATGGTGCTAAAGCAAGCTGTGCTGCAAAGATTGCGGTAAGTGTAGAAGCTGGTATTCTAGGTTATGATATGTATATGAATGGTCAGCAGTTCTATGGCGGAGATGGTATTATTTCTAAGGGTATAGAAAATACAATCCATAACATCGGTGTATTAGGAAGTCAAGGTATGGCTTCTACTGACCAGGAAATCATTAAAATTATGTGTGAATAGTAAAAGCTGCCAATCGGCAGCTTTTAGTGTTCTATTTCATCATATGTATACAAGTGTATATCATGTTCTTTAAGATAGTCTTTGAGTTCTTCTGAGCATAACATCTCTGCTTCTTTTGTACGATCAAGAGTGAGAGAAGAAGTACGTAGTATTTGTGCATCTAGATATCCTGGATGACAAACTAATAAATCACAACCATCATCATGTGCATTCTCTACCATTTCTTTAAAAGATTTAAAAGGATCATACCCTTCCTTCATACTCTCCATATGCATATAGAGTTTTTCTCCTGCCAGATCAACAGGTGTCCCATCAAAAGAAATATCATTGAACTTTAAATTGTGTCTTTTCGCAACAATTTCAATACCTTTTAATAGATTATCACTGGCTACTGCATGAGCTTCAAAATAAGAAGGTTCAAGATGAGTTATCTCTTTAAATTTTTCATATTGTGCTTCAATTTCTATAATTGCTTCTTCTAATACTACAAAGTCTTCTTTACTTTGTCTATATGTTCTACTTGATTTAAATTGTCCATTCTCATCTACAAGACTTGGAATAAGTTTTGGATCACTAATAGGAGTACCAATACATACATTGGTATGCTGTCCTAAACAGATATCTAAATCCTTTACAAGTTCATAGCCTGCTACAGATTCAGGCATATTCACCATAAAACCAATATTCTTAATCACACCATTTTTTACTGTATCATATATACCATAATTCACACCTCTGCTGTAACCTAAATCATCAGCACGTACCATAATCTTCATAAAAAATCCTCCTAAATAAAAATGATCCTGGTTATCATACTTATTATATATATACAATACATAATAAGATCATACCGCCAGGATCACTTCTTTCTATATATAGTTTACTCTATAGTGTAAGCGTTGTCAATCGAGACAAATAAAAAACCAAGTGCACTGCCACCTGGTCTAAACGCAATATATTTCCGCGACTAGACGAATATTATTGCGTTTTTATTATATGTGAACATATTGTTTAATGCAAGGGTTAAAGTGAAATAAAATAATGGTGCCGACTGCAGGAATCGAACCTGTGACCTACGCGTTACGAGTGCGTTGCTCTACCTACTGAGCTAAGTCGGCATCTAAGTATAGTATAGTCTTCTTCTATTTAAAAACAAGTAAAAACCACTGGAGGAGAGCCAGTGGTTCTAAAAAAAACAATTTAATACAATTAGAAGGGAGTTTTATTTATGAATCGTAAACAGGACGCTTTTATTATTAGGGAGTGGCCCTCTTTACAGTTATTACTATAATCTTAGTATATGAACTAATTATGAACATAAATAAAAAAAGATCTGACTCCCTATTTCAGACCTTTCCAAGAGCTATTCTAATCGTAATACGACTCCCACAGTCATATTAGCATACTTTTTCTAGAACAACAATATTTTTGTTACGCTTTGTTTTCCATATCTTTTATTTTTTCAATAAAAGCAGGATCATATTTCTTTCTTAGGCTCTTTCCAGCAATAAAGCTTGGTGAAGTAATAAGAGGACCATACTTCAACTGGATACAGGCATCTAGATATAAGCCAAATACAGATGAAATATAACTATATGACTTGTTTAATGCATAAATATGGTAGAGGTTTAAATCATTGAAAATGGATTTATCTGCCATAATGCAGGCTACTAGTTTAGAACCTTCATAGATAGGATATGCGTAACCTGTTTCTAATCCAACTCTATACATCTTATATTTAACACCGTCATATTTTAATACAAAGTAACCTGATTGAGATGTAAAGCCTGTTTTCTGATAAAGAATACCTGTTTTTTCTTCTTTAAACAACATTTCATATTTCTTATGTCCAACATTTTTCCATTCAGGATCTTTTCTTTCTGGATCATAGATTAAAGAGAATTCACGTGAGAGGAATTTGGCTTTTATTTCTCCTCCCTGGTTGAATTGTTTAGGGAGAGAGGCACCACCTAGTTTATTGTTTTCTTTTACTATTTCGTAATCTATATTAAAAATAGATAAAATCTGGTTTAAGTCTATTATCATAACAAGTACACTCCTTTTCCATATTTTAACATTATTATTCGCTTTTAAAAAGAGTTCATTATGTATATAATTAATTCGAAAGAGGTGAAGTGTATGGCTATTAAAGTAAAAGCAAAGGATGCAGATACTCTAGAGGAAGAACTAGAAGAATGGTCATTAGGTGTCAATCTTGTAAATACAGCACCTACTCAAACAAAAGAAACCGTCACTTTTAGTACAGACCAAATAAAAAAAGATAAGTCTAAGAGAACGACTTATCTTAATGATGATCTAGAAGATCCTACATTATAAGCACTTAGGTGCTTATTTTTTTCTTTTAAAAGATCTCTGATTTCTTCTAATAATGCAATATCTTCTGGTTTTGGTGCAGGGACTGCTTCTTCTTCCTTCTTACGGAAGCTCATTACCTTATTAATCGCTTTAATGCAGATAAAGATACAGAAAGCCATTAATAAGAAGTTAATAAGGTTAGAAAGGAATGATCCATACTTGATATTAATATTATTAATCTTAAGAGTTAATTCTGAAATATCAGATGGAATCTTAATGATTGCAGATAATACAGGCATGATAATATCCTGTACAAGAGATGTAACAACAGCAGTGATGGCAGTCCCCAAAATAACACCGACAGCCATATCAATGACATTGCCTTTAAATGCGAATTCTTTGAATTCATTCCATAGTTTTTTCATCTTGTTTTCTCCCCTTATGCTAAGTTATGCAGCAGGTGTTTCGTCTTCTTCCTGATGACCGCTTATAGCCTTGATGAATTCCTTGCTGATAATAAATGCCTGATCAAAAGGGTTAACTAATAAAGCATCGTATTCTCCAGCGCCTAAGAATGTAGCAATATGCTGATCAAATGGACGACATTCGCTGATTAATACCTGTCCTTCCTTTAATTCAACATTATCTTTGATACCCCATTTATCAATCTGTTCATTAGATGTAAAGAGTGGTAAATAGCTTAATTCATTACCTTCATCATCTTCTGCAGATAATGAAGGAATAATCATAGGTGCATCCTTTTTTAATTCATATGTACCATCTGGCAAAGTAACTAAATCTGATTTATTCACAATCGTCATTAAAGCAAGACATGAACGTGATACTAAATCATCCATAACTAAAGAGAACTTTTCTTTTTCTTCTTCACCTTGTGCTTCCATATATTCATCATATAACCAAGAAAACTCCATATTACCTGGTACTCTATGCCCGATTGTTTCATGATGGTCTACACCATCATTTTCTTCAATACCCATATGGCTTAATGTGTTTCTATCTAGAGTAAATGCATCTGTTTCTGGATCAATGACCATACCATAGATTTCATCATCACCTGTATTGAATAATTCATTTAATAAGAATTCATAGTCTACTTCTACTAATACATTATGACGATCTGGAAAATCAGAATCTTCTAGAATAGAAGAGTTCTGTGCATTTTCTACAGTAGTATAAATCGCATACCATTCATCTCCGTCATCATCACATACTGTCTGTAAAAAGTATGAATCTTCATCATCATCGTCTACAGAAATATATGTAAGGAATGTAGAAGCCTTTAATGTATGCATTAAATCATCTTCTAATTTAGTGGCAGTAAAAGAAGCTTCTCCATATTTACCACAGCTTTCTTTCCAATCTTTATCAGTTGTTTCTACTGGTGTTGTGCTTAATAATGGTTTACTCATTCTTCTACTCCTCCCCTTCGATTAATCCCATTGTAGTTAGGATTTCTTTTGTAAGTACAATATTATCTGTGAATGGATTAATAACGAGTGCATCAAAGGCTTCACCATTATTAAGTCCTCCTAGATGAGTATCAAGATCAGCAGTCATTAATATAGATTTTCTTTCTTCATCTTCAGCATTCCAGCCATCTAATGTTTCAATATCTTCCTGTGATGTAAAGAGTGGAACAATATTAGCCTGATCACCATTGTCTTCACTTGATAACATTCTAATCGCAAGATCTGCATCTGATCTAGCAATATATGTATTACCATCTTCTACTACTAAATCTTCTTTTCTTACCATAATAGGTAATGCGAATAAAGCATCATCAAATGCTTCCATCATATGACTAAAGATTTCTGCTTTCTTATCATCATCTTCAGTATTCTGGAAAATATTCCAAATTTCTTTAATAAAGATATTTGCAGGAGTAAAGTTACCTAAATCTTCTGTATGATTTAAACCATTACATAAACGTTTAGAAATCTGTACTAATTCTTCTCTTGTAAGAATATAGTCATCACTAAATGGGTTAATCACAATACCATCAATTTGTTGACTATCAGCAAGTGTAAGTTCTCTTGTTAGGAAAGCATAGTTGACCTCTACTGCTTCTACTTTTCTTCCTGGCATTGATGTTTCAGGTTTCGCAAGACTACTTTCTAATTCTTTAATTGTAGTATAGACAGAAATAAAGTTACTGCTGCCATCTTGTGGTGAAATAGTAAAGAATGAATGATCATAATCAATGTTTTCACCATTTTCTGGTAGGTTCATATAACCATAATAGTGTGATTCTGTAAGATTCTTAATGAATGCTCTATAAGCGACTTCTTTGTCAGCCTGAGCCTTTTTCCAGGTATCAAGGGATTCAGTCCATCTTGATGCCTTAAATACCTGTGAATTGTTAAAAGGTTTGTAATTCAACTTGTTTTCCTCCTCTAGTTGATTGTTTCTTTATTATAAAACATTTCATCTAGCATGTCTTTAGAAAAGCCTAGATGATCTGTAAAAGGATTAATGAGAATACCACAAAATGCATTACTAGAAAAGAGTATATCTTTGTATGAATCAAATGACTGACATGTAATAATCATTTCCATGTCTGGTTCATTATGTGTCATATCTACTCTTTTTACATCTTCTAATCCTGTAAATAAACTAATATAGAGTTTATTAGGATCAGCATGAGAACACATGAGTGGTTTGATATAAATTTCAGCACCTGTATATATTTCAAGTTCTCCTGTCTTATTTGTATATAAATCTTTCTTATTTACAAGTACTGGACAAGCAAAGACCCCATCCTCCATAAGGGCTTCTACACTTTCTTTTAGGAATTCTTTAACATGTGGATTTCTACCATTAGAGTAATAAATCTTCATGTTCTTTTTAAACTTAAGATTAGCTGGTACAAGACTTGGTAAATCTTCTTGATGATTAATACCTGTTGTTGTATTGTGTCCTATACTATTTAATAGTTTTTCATCAGCTATTAGCTTTTGTGAGAAAGGATTAATGACTAGACCACTTAAGCCTTCTGTACGCATATATATCTCTTCTAAGAGACGTTTATAGGATGCTACCATTATTTCTACCTGGTAGCCTTCTTGTGGTTCTGGAAGGTCTATATAGTCTGTTATTTCCTTTATATTTGTGAAAGCAGGTAAATAGGATTGTTGATCTTCATTAGATACAGAAATGATTTCATAATCGGAATCATCATTGTTTAATGGTCTTTGAACCATTACAAGATAATCTGAATGAGAGATTAAATAATGAAAATGTTCTATGATATCTGTATTCATATCATAGCCCTGAAACCAAAGGCTAAAGAGATTATTCCATTCTTCATCATCAGGATAATATTGTGGTGATACAATACTTAAACCATTGTAATCCATTAAAAAACCTCCTTTCTACTCTATTGTAACATGATAGATGTGATAAGAGGTTTTTAATCTTTAATTATTTCATTAAATCGAGTACTTTTAGAAGATTTTCTTTAATACACAACAAGTGTGATTGTGTCATATCACTAATATCTACTAAATCAGGTACACCAATAACATCAATACCTGCAGCATCTGCTGCAATAATACCATTTCTAGAATCTTCTAGAATAAATGTTTCTTCTTTCTTAAGATTGTATAGTTCTATTGCCTTATTAAATATTTCTGGATTAGGTTTAGCACGAGTAACATGATCACCACATACAAACTTATCAAAGTACTTGTCTAAACCAGCAGACTTGAGAGAGAATAGTACATCTGGTTCAAATGTAGAACTAGTAAGAACCAATGTATAACCATTATCTTTTAGATAAGTTAATAGTTCATGAGCACCTTTTTTTACTGGCATAGGGTTTGTTTCTAAGTATTTTCTTGTTTCAGCAATCTTGTCTTCTTTAAAACGAGTTAAGTAGTGTCTATTACCTGTAAGTTTTTCTACTATTTCTTGCGATGCTAGGCCATTAGAACCAATTGATCTATAAGCAGCTTCTGGGTTAAATGGTTCATTATGTTGCGCAAATACCTTTTCCCACATCTTGATTCCTAAAGCTTCACTATCAATGAGTAGTCCATCCATATCAAATAATACGTTCTTCTTATTTTCCAACATTCTATAATTCCTCCATATCAATACTGTATCATTATATAGTGTGATTGGGTATATGTAAAATAATTGTTGATAGCGATTACAATTTGTGCTATAATAATAGACGAAAAGAAAAGCAGAAAAAAGACTTGAATATTCCCCCATTCAAGTCTTTTTTTATGTTTAATTTACTTTTTTTGATGCCTGCATGTATTCTTTTTGACACTTCTCAACGAATTGGGCAGCCATACTAGTTGTATAGTGTTCTGTTTCGGCAATATACTCATCTACATAAGCATCTGTATGATGGCCAAAGGAATGAAGAAAACTACTTAGGAGTTTAGTTAACTCATTGTAGTAATTAATTCCATCTTGTTCAGATATCATACCTGTCATAAGTGAATAATAGAGACAAAAGTTAACAGAACCAGAACGATTAGATGTCATAGCATCTATACCATACCATACAGGATTTTCTTCTATTGTGTATGGTCCGTTTTCCATCATGGTATATACTTCAGACGGATCAAAGGGTATGTGTGCTCCTTCATAAAATTCATCCAATAATTTTATTTGATGTTCTCTTGATAGAGTGCTATGAGAAACGATTTGATAACTTATACCTAGACAATAGGTTTCCAAGCAGTCTAACGCCTTAATGTTATTAAAGAGTTGTTTGTACATACTACTGTCTTTTACATTGAGATAGAGTTCGTCAAGTTTGCGTTTAAATGCATGAAATTCGGATAGTTTCATATTGCTTACCCCCTTTTCAATATTTATTATACTGATTGAAATATGTATTTCAAGAAATCAAAAAGTGTATAGATATGGGTAAATAATACTGATTAATGTGAGAAAATAGCTTAGAATACAATTGTCTTATCATCCTTGATCAGTGCGAGCCTTTTATTATTTTAACTTAACCCTGATAATGAACGCATTACTAAATCAACATCCTGACTTTCTAACTCCTGAATAATATGTAAATATGTTTTTTGAGTTGTATTCATACTTGAATGACCTAGTCGTCTTGCCACACTCGCAATAGATACACCAGCAAATAATAATAGTGATGCATGTGTATGTCTTAAACCATGGACTGATATAACAGGCACATTCGCTTTTTTACAATATCTAGCAAGTATATCATTTACAGTAGAATTATAAACTTTACCATTTACAAATATTGGTTTGTCTTCTGGCAAACCTTTTATTAATTCAGAGAATTGAATTACTGTCTGCCAATCTATTTGTACTTTACGGACTGATGATTTATTTTTGGTTGGTAAAAAACCTCCATCACCTTTATAATCCCATGTTTTACTTACAGAAATAGATTGTCTTCCAAAATCAAAATCTTTTGGGGTTAAAGCAAGTGCTTCTGAAAATCTTAATCCTGTTTTAGCAATTATTAAGATAAACCAATCCCAACTTATTTCTGATTTTAGATTTAAATTATTAAGTAATGTATGTAATTCAAACTGATTGATATACTTAATCTTTTTAGCTGCAGGTGTTTTTCCCTTGATAATTGCTTTACGTGTAGGATCTCTATCCAATAATCCTTCATCTACAGCATCTAGTATTGCACCTTTTAACTGATGATGAAAATCCATGGTTGTTTGTCTTTCATGATATAAAGCGTAGTCATTCAGTAACTGCTGATAGTTTATACGAGTCATTTCACATATTTTTAATTCAGGTATTAACTTCTTTAACCAACGATGTGTCATATAGTATTTTTCTAATGTGACTTTCCTTATTGCGCCTTCTTTGTATACTTTTATCCATTTTTCATAATAGTCGCAAAATAAAATTTGGTTGTTTATATTATCTAACATTTTATTGTCCTCCATCTTGTTTTTTGGCTCACACTGATGAAGGGTGATAAGGTTGTCAATACCTTGAAAATAATCACCAATTAATGCTTGCTCTTCTTTTGTTGGATAAATAACAGGAAAATCAATGAGTATGTTTTGATTTAAATGTTTAATAGTTCCACCTGTTGATTTCATATCTACATAATCCATCAAAAATGGTGCTTTCAAATATTGAAATAAGTACTTCTCATCAATCATGTCTACATTTCTGATTTCTAAGTTAAATACACCAGCATTTAGAGTTGCAGGAACTGATAATCCCTGTACATAAGCTACTTTTCCCAATGTTCCGTCCTTTGTGATTAAAATACTACCATTCGAAATTTGAATATTTCTATCCTGCTCATAACGCTCTCTCGCAACATAGTGACAAGTAGAATAGTCAATAGAACCATCAACAAAATCTGTTCCAGTTATAAGCATATAGTCACCTTTATCTAAGAACTCTGAAGTTCTAAGATTTTGCCAGCCAATACGAGCATGCGTTGAAGCAACTTCTGACAACTTACGCTGTTCCCAAGTAATTGCTTATGTCATTAATAAAAAAATACCAAGAACATGCTGAAATTCTTGGTATATAAACATCAAAATACTATTCAGTTGTAATCACTAACTAAGATACTTTTTCTTAATCTCTTAGTAATAAGTTATCGAATCAAATTTATAGCACTAGATATCTCAGACAAATTGAGCAATCCAATTCATAAGTTTCATACAGATACGTGTTCACTACAAATAATTGTTAAAATCCTAAATAAACAATACTTTATCACTGATGAAGGGTGATAAGGATGTCAAGTTGTTTGAAATATGCTCCGATTCTCCTTTGTTCATCTAATGATGATATTGTAACTTCATAAGGCTCAACATGTTTATTATTTATCTGAGGAATAGTTGATGTATCAGCAATCTTATATAAACCTTCTTTAGAAATAATATTGTACAAAAATTCCGAATCCAGTTTTTCTGAAGTAAGTGCCATCATATTCGTATCCATATAGCTATCAATGCCTATAATACGGACTTTATTGGTCATAATAGCCGCTCCTCTTTTAGGAAAAATAATACTCCCTTTTGTTACTCTTTTTGCTGTTGAATGCTTACAGACTTTATTTTGGGTATCAAAAACATATTTATCATTGTAATTCAAATCATCTACTTTAACATACAATTCTGTTCCCTCTTCAAATTTTGAAGGGGCTTCACCAGATGTTATACTTACGTATTCACCCAACTCACGCTGTTCCCAAGTTTTACAAGAATCTCATTATCTATGACTCAATCAATTACAGTATTTTATGATTTTCCTAACTCAAACCCTCCAGATAGAATGAACTTTCTCAATAAACTATCCACTCTAATATTAACTTTATGTGGCAACACTTTTCTACCTTCTACAGATTCAAAATAAGCCCTAGCCTTTTGCTTATCAACTGATTTCTTTAAATCATCTAGTCTTCCAAACTCATTAATATTCAATTCGTTTAAATTTAATTCCATCATTGCTCTTAGTTTACCTTCATCAAGACCAAATGTTTCTGCAAACTTATACGTTTGATCATTCTTCGCATTATATTTGTATTCATTAATATAGTCTCTTAAAGTTTTATCTTCTTGAACATCAATTTCTCCACTCTGTACATCATGTAAAAATATATTTGCATATTTCTGATCTTCTTGACTTAAACTTGCAAAAGACTGATGTAACTCAGATAATGCTTTTTCTACAACTTCAGGTGAAGATCCTTTATTCAATTCCTTTAGATACTTTCTAAATCGACTATTCATATAATCAGAATCAATTTTTTCTGAATCTATTTCAACAATGTAGCTCTTAAGGTCATAAGGAATATCATCATCTGTATGTTTTGTATCAGGATCACCACCAGATAGCTCTTTATATCTCTGTAATAACGCATCATACTCACGTTTAGTCACATAAACATGATACTCTTTATGTTCTTCAGTCGCAGGATTTTCATATATATAAACTTCTTTATTCCACATAAATCCTTGAACCTTAGCAGCATCTAAATACACATTAAAATCATTAAATAATGAAACGAACTTAGCAGAGACTGCATTATCATCAGGAAGCTTTTCAAAATCTTTAATCCCTTCTGAATTAAATAGTTCTTTAATCTCTTTGTAAGTTGTATTTATACCTTCTAGATTCTTAGGTAGTTTATCCACAAATAATTCTAGAGGTTTATCGCCTGAATATAGTTTAACTGCATCTTTTATGTTTCTAGCCATTGTATTGGTTTTTCTGTAATATCTAATAACACCAAAAGGTTTATCATTTCCAAATAATCTATTAGTTCTAGAAAAAGCTTGAATAATACTTTCGTATTCTATAACTTTATCCAAATACAATGTATTAACCCACTTAGAATCAAATCCAGTTAACATCTGATCAACTACGATCAATAAATCCAATTGTTTTTCTGGGGTTCTTTCAATACCTTTATGATTTTCTTTATGTGCCAATCTGAAAGCTACATCTTTTTTAAATTCTGCATGTTTAGCCATATCATACTTTGAACCATAAAGATTATTATAATCTTCTAGGATTTTATTTAATCCTTCTTCTTTATACTCAAAACCACCTTTATTATCAATGTAAGGATCAAATAAACAAGTTACACGTAATGATGGTTTCATCTCTTTAAACAACTGATAATATTTAATAGCTTCTGTAATACTTGAAGTAGCAAAAATAGCATGAAACTTTGAATTACGACTGTATGTATTCCAATGTTCTATAACATCTGAAACAACTGCTCTTTGATGTTCTTCAGTAGTATATTGTGAAGTAGAAACATAGTCTTCTATTCCCCTTTTATACTTCCCTGATTCTTCATGTCCAGCCATCGGTATTTTTGATGAATCCATATATTCATAGTACTTTTTTTCTTTCTTTGGGTCAGTAAATACTTCTTCTTCAGTTTTAGCCTTTGCTTGTTCTAAAGCGACTGCTTTTCTGATATCACCATCTTTATATGTTTTTACCATATATGGATCAAATCCAAGAACATTCTTATCTCTTATACCATCTGCAATACTATATCTATGTAATTCATTACCAAATACCATAGCTGTAGTATTGTTCTTCTTTTGATTCTCTTTTTGGATAGGTGTTCCAGTAAATCCAAAGAACAATGCATTAGGGAATGTATTTTTAATAGTAAATAACATTTCACCAAAAGTAGAACGATGTGCTTCATCTACAATAAATACTAATCTTTTTGAACTGATTTTTTGAATGTCTCTTTCATTCAATCCATCTTCTTCATGCTTAATGTTACTCATCTTTTGAATAGAAGTAACTATAAGTGTATCTTTAGGATCTTCACTCGTTAATTTAGAAATGAGTACTCTTGTATTTTCAGTAGCCTGTACATAGTCTTCACAATCAGCAAATCCTTTATATTCCTTTAAAGACTGAGTACCAAGTTCTAATCTGTCTGTTAAGAATATAACTTTATCTGCATCTTTAGAATTAGCAATGAGTTCTGCAGATTTAAAACTAGTCATAGTTTTACCTGACCCTGTTGTATGCCAGATAAAACCACCTCTTTGATTTCCTTCGTCCCATTTTGTTTTTGAAACCTTATCAGAAATCGCACTAGCTGCATAATACTGATAACTTCTCATTACTTTTAAAACACCATCAGAACTATCTGCAACAGTATAAAAGCCAATTAACTGATGAGCCATAGGAATAGATAATAATGTAGAAGCTACATCCTTCCAGTTATTAATAGGTTCATTATTAAAGTCTGCCCAATGGAAATAATAATTTTCATTAAATTTTCCATCAGGTCCAGGATTAGCATAATATACAGATTCTTCAGGATTCATAGCTACAAATATCTGTACCAAAGAATAAATTCCTGTATAAACACCTTCATAAGCATATTTGCGTATTTGTTCTTCAGCTTCACTAATTGGTATACCACTCTTTTTTAATTCGATATGAATAACTGGCATGCCGTTAATAAGAAGCATCAAATCGCCTCTTCTATCATTTACTAGTTTAGACTTAGTTTTTAATATAGGTTGTTCCACTATCTGATATCTACTTTGACCAGCAGCAATTTCATCACGATCATAAATCTTAAGACTTACTTCTTTACCGTAATGAAGCTTATCATCTGGATTATCTCTTTTAATTGCAACAGTTTTACCATTAATAAAACTGTTTAACTGTAAAGGAGTTCTTAAATTAATGATTTGATCTATAATCTGATTCATTTCAGTTCTAGTCAAAGGATAGTCTCCTAGTCTATTAATGTTTCTATTATTTTCAAATAGAATATTTGCCCAATTCTTTATTAAATCTTCTTCTGTGGGATTCTTTATAATGTCTGATTCCCATCCTTTTGTACATAAGACTTTGATTAGTGCTTTTTCAAAGTCTAACTCTTTATTAAATACCATCATTTAACACTCCTTTCTTAGTTTTCTAACACAATTATTTATTATACTTATTTTTTATTCATTATATCCTTTTTTTAAAAGATAATCTTTAATAATATCATCAATAAAATTATTAATAATAAGATAATTTTCTTCTATTTTAGATTTATCTATATTAACAGGAATAATATTAGTATCAATTCTTTCTAAAAGAGTAATACTATTATTTTTAACGAGAGATAATATATAAGTCATATCATCATACAAAATAAAGATGTTTTCTTTTAATAAGTTAGTTATACTTTCTTTAGAATGTCTAATATCTATTATTTTACATCCCTTTACTAAAGCATTCATATAAGTTTTTCTTTCTATTTTTTCTCTTTGTTCACTTGGTGAAGACTCATAATATTTAGGACACAAAAATTTTTTTACTAAGTCTTCAAAATTATTAAAAAAATACTTTTCTTCTTTTTCTATCGCTATTAATTTATCCATTTTAATCTCCTTTACTTTATAGTTAG
>OIYR01000403.1_pt1 | contig 24138 bp, 25 predicted proteins | sample 1588221 | NCBI WGS metagenome assembly OIYR01 (sample SAMN03283292) | human gut metagenome | biome: human-associated habitat; material: feces | host: Homo sapiens | place: Peru | collected 2012
TATTAGGGCTTACTCGGGACTTGCACCCGTTAGACAATGCTCGTGCCGAGCATACAACCAAAATCCCCTCCGGCATCCATTTGCCAGAGGGGATTCATGTATATCAATATCACAGTCTTGCGATTCCTCGCTTCGTGAGAACGCTCCTAAGTTATTACTTCCTCTTCACAAACTTGCACTCCACCTTGCAAGCCAATGACATTACACCATCAAGGGAAATGACGAAGCGTTTGTTCTTCGCACCCGTCACACGCTGGAAATAGCCTTCCAATCCCTCAAAGGGACCATCGCCTATCACCACCTTGGCATTAGAGCGAAGTTCCGACATCTGTCTGGCATCCAAGAACTCAGGTTCTTGGTATGCCCCCGACTCATAGAAGCGGATGAAGTCCTCCATCTGTCTGTCGGGCACTATCAAGGGCGAGTTGGGAGCAAGGATGAACTGGAGATAAGCCAGTCCCTTCTTCACCGCCATGATGCCATTATAGCTGTCATGCACGAAGATGAAGTTGTGGATGGCAGGTGTCTCCTTGGTCTCTAGCTCGTCATCCACCACCACCTGTTTCCTCACCATCGGAATGAAGTTTTTGATGCCATGGCTATCGAGCAGCTCCTTCGCCTTCATCTCTCGACAATAAGGGGAACTCATCGCAAACCACCTCACCTCATTCGGGTCTATTTTGAGTATCATCATAAGTCAAAGATCGATTCTATAACTATTCCTATCTTTTCATGGCTTCAATTGAACTTGAACCTACCAACACTGGCATCTTGAAAATGAAAGACTGCCTATCTCTCAGGGATTTGATAAAAAACTTGTGTAAAATATGCCAAGAACAATGCTATGAATACATACTTTAGGATGAAGAAAGTCATAAAGGATAAGTTTAGCACAAAAGGTTTACGCCATTTTAAAATCAAACAACCTTACGCTGTAGGTGGTGTACTAAAGTTCAAATACATCCTTCACTTAAGTATTTATTGGGATAAACTATCTGATATTCCCCATCTATCAAAAAGCTCTTATTCAACACACAAATTTGAATCGGGGGAATCATCTCTAGGCGCGCAAAATTTCGTATAACAAATGGTATATGAGGTACATCCCGCCAACAGTTGTCTGCTTTGGCTCGAATGGCTTGAAATTCTGTCATAAAGTCAGAGTGTGATTTCAACATTTCCAAGACAAAACATACTGTTATCCGTTTGTTAGGAAACTCTTTTCCTAGGCTATCACTAAGAACCTTAAAATTTTCCAAATGCTCAGGACAATTATACAAATCATACGTATGAGGAAAGGTATAATCACAATGTGATAAGCAAATTACATAGTTGCCATCATAACTAGAACCGCCCCACCAATGTGCCAATTCTATAAAGGAATCCCAAAAATAATAACCATGACCGAGCCAAGCATCCTTTCTTTTACACATAAAAGGTCCCTTTTGTTCAATCTCATCTGGATTATCTCTATCCTCTACTGCTTGATAAAGTTTCCTCTTTTTCATTATCTATAACCAAAGTATTCTTTTTAAGTTCTTCCTGTAAGACCGATAAATTATAAGTTGGCAACACAATAGGAGGAATGCCAGCCTGAACAGAAACAGAACTAATAAAAGCTCTCACATATGGAAAGACAATAGCAATACTATTTGGATAAAAGTAACCAGGGATACTTTCGTATGCAATTTTGTCAGAAAATGCGAATTGGCTAATACACTCTATCTTAACAACCTCTTCTTCATTTTGTGAATTAAAAGCTGTAAAAATGAATTTCAACTCAAATTTTCCAAGATTTGAAATATAAGTACCTAAAGTTGAAATATCTATCGATAGTTCTTGTTCTAAATCAATATTGGTAAAATCTAAGGATATTTTGGTAAATCTATACCCAAGAAAACGAAAAGCTGCTTTTTCCATAATTATGCTGCAAAATCCAATTGTTCATTACCATCATATAAAGCGCAATAGTCATTATCTAACAGATTAAGCTTTGCCTTCTCACTTCTTAAGGACAAATTTTTCAAAGCTTCTTCTACGAAAGTAAAGGCACTAACATTTGGCAGACCGAGGCTAGAAATTCTATCCCATTCTGCATCCTTGATTTCTTTCGAAGAGTCACGAAGGAAATCTAAAACTTGTTGTGTATATTTATCTACCATAATTAAGTTTGTTGAGAAACTTTTTGCAAAGATACATATTATTGGACGTATTTTATCACATTTAATGTTAAAAAACAGCACTTTAACAGTGATTAACACCAGGCTTATATGCGGTAACTACTCAGCACCCCCAATGGTATGAGAAGTTACTTGACCATCTTATGCTGCTAGGGGGTGCTGAGTAGTTACGCATGCTTGAGGGAGCTCAGCATCCTTGCCATCTTCATAACGGCGAACATAGTCACATGGCAAAAACGACTCGTCTCCTTCCTCGCCAAACAATATGCGAGTAAGTACATCCTCAATATACTCACCAAAATTCACTTTGTTCAATATACAACTTTCCAACAACCCAAACATAAATGATATGTTCTGGGCTGCGAAATGACTTCCCGTCTGCTGCCAATTACGTCTTCCCATAGCGATATGTCGGAAACATCTCTCTATGGCAATAATCACCTGCTGCTCGGAACCTTTTGAGCATATCCATGAGGCGGCCTACAATCTGCTTGCTCCATTTCTTGCGGAACTCCAAGCGAGCTTTAGGGCTTTGGTCATCCTCCAACAAGATAAGAAGCATGTCTGTCACGACAAACATATTCGAACTCTTTATCTCGATTGAGTCTCCATCTGGAGACATCAAAATCAACTTCTCCACTTGCCAGTTCTTTGGCTTTGGAGTCTCATCCTTACAATACTTTCGCAAGCTACGACCATTACGGTTCTGATTGTAGTCTTGCATCACTTTCTCAAAATATTCCTTGCTTTCCATTTCTATGAATTAAAAAACGGAGGCAAAGGTAATATTTTTATTTCAGCCTACCTTACGCTGTATTGGTGGCTTACGGATTGCTATCTATCATATACCGGCCATCTTTTGTGTAGGCTGTCAGCTGTTTGATTCTCGTAATGAGATAATTCAGAGCATGCCAATTTGGTCGAGACCGTACTCCGCTCTCAACTTATCGTTCTTCAAAGCCCTATCAAAATATCGCCTGCAATGCGCCCAACAGCACATGATCATGATTTCCTCCAACGTAAGCCATCAAAATTTATTTCGATATCCTTATAACCGAATAGACCATATATGCAAAATCTTTGCATAAAAGGGTCTGAAAGATAATTAAATAAAAACATAGCTGTATATTATTAGAATACCAAATATATCATCACATCAAATTTGTAAAAACACATAAACACCAATACTCCATAAAGTCTATTTAAATTGCATTTCAACACTTTGTACTATTGCATTCTGCTTCTCACTATCACAAATTTCTAGAGAAATACCCAATGTGTCAGCTACCTCTGCTGCATATTTTAGTTCTTCCTCCTGGAAATTCGTCACAAGCTCAATCGGGTAATTGTGTGAATCACGCTTATTCAATCTCTGACATATGATCGCAGGCTCCTCTTTCAACACTATTATAAGAGAAGGAGACATCACTTCAAACACTTCTATAGGTACACGTTCTATTGTTCCTTGCTCCGTCAACAAGCAAAAATGACCATCCAACAAATAGTTTTTGTCTTGGTCTATAAAATAAGGAAGGTTTGCCAACAAAGCATCTTGGGTTTCCTCGACATTTTCCACTTCTTTATGGGAAGGATTTTCCCATTTTATGATCTTGCTGCATGACAGACATTCTATAGACCTGCATTTTTGCTTAACCACAGCAGAAAATGTGCTTTTTCCAACCCCATGAACGCCACCAACAAATATAATTTTTCCGTTTTTAAACATAAGATATTTACTTTTTGTTTGTTTGTAAAATATGGACAGTAGTTTTACTATCAACATATCTCCATTAGCATTGTAATTTTCCAATAATCCATACTTATCCATCAATGGCAACATTTTTCTCCTTCCGTAATTACTTATACCATTAATTGCTAACAAATACAGTTCATCGTTGCTCAATTGAGATTGCAGCAAATCTGCATATTTCCTAGCATCAGGCATATTTGAGTCTTCTATATGTTTAAGTATATGATACAAATGGCGAAAGTAATGTCCTAAGTTGGAGACATTTGGAAGGAAAAAATCCAGATAGAGACCATTTACTCTATTTTTCAACATGATCTTGTTGCCTTCTGTAATTTCATCTTGAATATAGTTCAACTCTGAAAGCGCATCAGAAAGTTGTGATTTTAAGTTTTGAAGATATAATATGCCTTCGTAAGTTTTATCACCAATTTTTCCTTTTATCTGACTTCTTATCAGCTGTTGTTGTTCCAACAAACTGAAATATGTAGTTTCAAACTGCTGGCGTTTCATGGATTCATCTTGCCTTCTTGCGAACTTTACTTGCGAAGTATATGTAATATAGACAAGAAATATACTGATAGCTCCAAAAATCGTCCCTACTGTTCCACCAATGTAATCACCAAAAACGCCAAAGTCACTAGATTTTTCAGCAAAATCTGTACTATGCAAGGTCAAACAATATACTATTATTGGGCTAAGAACAAATAGTATTGACAATAGCCAAATGAATGCCTTATAAATCGGTTTCATCTATATATCTATAAGATTGTGGTGGTTTTACTCCTGGATATTTATCTTCGAGATTCAAATACGTTGTATAAGGACGGAAAGAATCTATAACTATAGCATAGGCTTTATCCTTATTTATATAGTATTCCATAAAACTCTCTTTCGACATACCCGCTTTATCCTGCGTAATCTCCCAGATTAAATTCGGGGAATCGCAGAGGATTCTTTTGAACTTAATTTCACCGACCAATTTTTTTATATTACCGGAAGAGTAAACAATAATTGTATCAACATCTTTCCTTTTAAATTCTTTCTTACGAAATTCGTATTTTTTTTCGCCCGAAATTATTTTTTCTACATATTGTGGTTTAATCGACAATAAAATTTTCATTTACTTTACCTTTCTTTAATATATAATCAAACTGTTCATCAGTGAGTTGAAAGAATCCCCAATAAAGGGTTGGTGAGATTTTGGCTTCATCCAACAACATTCCCCTTGTTATACGTTTACTCAAAGCGATGTTGTACGTCATCTTTATAACAACCATATCATCATTTCTAAACCATTTACGCAAATTTGCTTCTGTAAAGATACTATAAGAGCTACAGTATTTAAGATAGTCATCAATAGATGCGAAATCTTTTTTAGTTTTCACCTCCTCTACTTGACAAATAGAGGTAACAACACTTCGATAACGAGCAGCCCCCATACCATCATTTGTCCTATAAATTGCAAGAATATCACCCTTTCTCAGATGAGCAGTTTTGGGCATAAAACAAATATATATCTTGTGAATACTATTGGAAAAAGAGACATCCTTCACCAACTCTTCAGTTTTTCTTTCCTCATTTCTCAAAATAGAATCAGAAAACAAAGGTGTATGATAAACAGGATATATTGATAATAGAAATTTTCTTTTATGACTTGGCTTTATTAGAGGATAGTCATATAACAAATCACCAGTATATTTAGAAAAACTTTTAACTAAAACTTTTTCTTCATCTTTCATTCCATACTCTTCAAAGCCATACATTTTAAATAGTTCTATGAGGCGTTCATGTTTTGGGTATATCGTTACATAGGCTTCCTCAAAGTCACCATAAATGGCACAATCCATAATTTTTTTTATAAATTTTTCGCCCAAACGAGTATTATGGGCTTCTATTTTGAAAGTGCCAACCTTCAATCGTTTCTTTTGCTCCATCAAAGGAGTAATCTTATCATCAACTTCCTTGCTTTCATCCTTCAAGAAAAGGAAGCCTTGCAGGTGCCCATCTGAATCATATTGTACAAAAGCAACCTTACCTTTCCTGCTCTTACGATTGAACCAATCCACAAACTCAGGATAGTCCATTTTCAGACTATCAAAAAAAACATCATCTAGATTAATCGTTGAAAACTTTCGTAATTCCATAATTTTCGTCATGAGTATAAGTATTTAAAAGCTAATCCCATATCTTCATTTAAAAGTTTGATATGGATTTTAATCCGACAATTGAGACACCAAATTTGTAAGAAGCTGTGACATACCTTCCGAACTCAATATAGCTTGAAGTTGCTTAGTAAACTCAGCTTCATCCTTTATCTCTTTCCAAGAACCACAGGAAATAATATCTCTGACTTGACAAGGATAAATTTCGTTGTGTTAAAACCTTACGCTGTAATCGTGGTTTACTTTCGACTCCCCTGTCCCCCTCTTGCGAAGAGGGGTCCTTAACCCACTCCCAAGCCCTCACCCTTTCCAAAAGGGCAAGGGATGTAACCGCTCCTACTGTCGCTCTTAACCGCTTCGCTATAAGGTTGGCGGGGCATCAAAGCCCCCGTCAGTCTTGTGCGGGATGGGACCGCCTGAGGTGGGCTGTTTATAACTCCCTATTCTTCTACAGATCGAGTTCAATAGAGAATAGAGTATTACAGACTTATTCCACTACCACCAGCTAATACAATTCCTTTCAAAAATGTTATTTCCTCATTAATTTTGCTGCAAACTCAAAGAAATCTGCAACGTTTTTGAAATTATCAAACTGCCGGCAATACATACTGGCATAAGGCTCTGGGAACCTATTGCGTATGTCTGCCTTTATCATATTTGCCAATACCTCCTTGGTGTAGGCTTTCAGTAATTCATTATATTGTTCTTCACTCATAATTGTTCTATGTAACTACTCATGCCCTGGGGGGTGCTGAGTAGTTACCAAGAATCGTTACGCAAACAATGAAGCATCTTGGTATAGCTTACATTTTGTCCCAAATTTAAAATTCTGGACAAAGGTATATATTTTTATTAACGTACACAAGACGTTCTAAAGTTACTGCTTACTTTTATTTATATAAACAACAATTTTGATTCTCTTATTCTCATCATCCTTGTCATAGACCGAACATATTTTGCCCGAAAATAATTCTAACCAGCCTTCTTGTAAGAAAGGAAGCATTTTATTGCTATCTTCAATACTAAGAACACCTAATTTCTTATTTTCAAATTTCACAAGAACTTGATTTCTATAAGTACCACTCTTATCTTCTTCAACAGATAATAAGCCAAATACAACATCATTTCCTGGCTCAAGTTTTTTCAACAATTCATTATCTAATGCTTCGAAATGATAAATCTGTTCTACAAAACATTCAAAAAAATATCTGTTCATACATTCATTTTTTTTAATTAATAATCACTATCATTTAACTCTTCTGTTTCCTCATCTTCTCTATCATAATCAAATCTTTGTTCTATTGACATCTCACGAACACGATTTAACCACTCTATCACAGCTCTTGGGGAATTTTTATGTCCCTTCAACTCGTTCCTTTCCATAGCCAAAGCCATCAAGGAATACTCACGCTCAAGAGAGGTAGAGAATACCCCCTGATCATCAGTATTAATCGAAACTGATATGTTATGGGGCTTATAAGGAGTATCCAAACCAAAATTAAAGAAACGAAGAATCGGATGCTCATCATACCGTTCCATTTCTCCTATTTTGTAATTAGAAGAAGGATTACATTCTATTGCAATATGCCTCTTCTCTATCTTACAAAGAAGTTGCTCTTGAATCATCTCCAATAACTCATAATAATCTTCTCTGTAATCTGCTGGCATAGTAAAGGTATCCACAGACATACACCTATCTGCATACTTCTTGGAATGATACATGTCATATAGGGTTCTGGCATTACTATTGTGTCCTGCTAAATCCACACCAACATGATGGTTCAATCCTGCTTTAATCCATTGTTTATCCTTATTATTTGACATTTCTTCATAAGAGTCGAAATCTACACCAAAAGTAGGAGAATTGCCTCTTAACATCCAAGAAAGATAATAGGTCTCGACATTATCTAATTTTTCCCAATCATCACTTGACTCTGCAAACATTCGATCTGATTGAGTCGTCTTGTTCCAAAACTTCTCATCATATAGATCCCTAAAATATTTATGAAACATAGTTTCCAGAAAGCCAAGTAGTGATGGAGAACCTTTTAGGCGTACACATTTATGATGCAACCATGCAAAATTATCAAGCAAGACTTGCTTGTTTTCACATATAGTATCATATCGCTTTGCATAATACTTGCGAACATCAGTTCCAAGTGCCAAAGCATGTCCTAAACGGTCTCCATTGCGCAAACCGAGAAAAAGAAGGGCCTCCTCTACGGCTCTTAAGCCATCAGCTATATCAAGAAAATCTTCGCCTACATGATAAGTGATGTTTAAATCGTTGGGTCTATCATGCTCTGATGAAAACACTTCATGACCACGAAGGAACCTAAAAGCCTGTGCAAAAACCTCTGGTCTGGCATAAATCTCCGAATTTGCAGCATCTATTCCGACAACGCGACCGATTAACTTATCATCATCTCTCCCTTTACGAAAATCATAAATAGCAAATGCTTTGTTCCGTATTTCACCTCGCAATTCATTATGACGTATTTGAGTTTCTGAATTATAAGATTCATCACGTCTTTTGATAAAATGAAATATAATCGAACACTTATCTTTATTCTCTTCTTTTATCGAATCATATATCTCCGTCAACGACTTTTTAATACCCTCTGCAGAATTCTTAGGTACAATTCTTGCCTCTACATATCTATTCTTCGAATAACCTAAAAATCCTTCAATTGCAGCTTTATACAATAATGGATTATATTGCTTGAGTATAAAATCTGACTTCAACTTTTCATAGTTGGCAAAATTAGCAAAACCAACCCTGACATTTAATTGCAGAATAACATGCCTGAAATAATCCTTATATGCTATATATGCATAGAATAAAGTTGGGAAATCCGTATCTTTATAATCATTGGAATATATTTTTCTAAAACACTGATACATCAATTTGCGCTCTGATGCCATTACCAATTCTGTAACAGGATATTTATGATAGTACCCTACAGGTATATAATCCAAAATATTCTCAATGTCTTCTGTTTCCCGTTTGGCCTTATCTTCAGCAATATGATGAGATTTATCGACTAATGTTTCAAAAGAAGGTGTATGGTCTCCCTTTAATCCAAGCTTTTTATTCTCCAGAAAGCCAAACATCTCCGCCTTAGATATTGGAAACTTATGGCATTCTACAACTCCTGCAAGATAATATCTGATAATGGCCGCTTTCCTAACCTTTTCATAAAGGTTAACATCCCAATCTGTATCTTTTCTACTTGAAGCTATTTTATCAAATATGTCCCTCATTGATGAGATATGATTCATCAGACAAATCCAACTGATATCAACATTATAGGAGGAGCCTTTCAAATGCATGTGTAATTCAGCCATCGGCTTTGCAAAAAGAGTGTTCAACTCCTTGCAATCATGCTTCAAATACGCATCCCAATCAAAATATTTCCTTTCATATCCATTGGTCAAATCATGTGACGCTAAGTAAGAGGTAGTAAACAGATCTTCTCCTTGCTGAATCGTTAACCCATGCCATCTTAACAGGGAACGATACTTGCAAATAGGATCTCCATCCTTTACTAACAAGGTTTTAGAAGCAAAATAAAGAAGCATATTAAACACTGAATCTCCCTGATGAAACTTCAATGGTAAGCAATCTTTATCCGCAACCATCCATTTCTTTGAAATAACTTCTCCTATCATCGACAATTGATCCAGAGTATAGTGGCACTCATCCTCGCACATAAGTTTTTTCATTATCAAGGACTCACCGCATTCTGAATCTAAATGTTCTATAGGATAATTGTCTTTCCGATAAAGGGCATTCAGTATTTCATCTCCCTTCATCTGACTAAACATTGCCCGCAATGCTAAACTTAAATCTTCCACAATTTTTATTTTCTAATTCAACAACCCCTGTATCTCATCTATGCTCAACTTACCTCCTGCTGCATTGAACATATCAATTGTTTGCTTTTTTTTCTCTTGCAATTGCAATACTTTCTCTTCGACAGTATCTTTGCAGATAAGCCGAAAAACCATCACATTTTTTTGCTGACCAATGCGATGTGCTCTTGCAAATGCTTGATCTTCCACAGCCGGATTCCACCAATCATCCAATAAGATGACATTGCTTGCAGCTGTAAGATTCAAACCTACGCCTCCTGCTTTCAGACTGATTAAAAAGACAGAGATATTCTTACTTTTTTGAAATCTTTCGATAGGAGTTACACGATCTCGTGTATCACCGTAGATTTTTTCATAATGAAAACCTCTTACAGCTAATATTTTCTCCATTTCTTCCAAAGCACCGACAAATTGAGAGAAGATCAATACTTTTTCGCCCTTTTCTCTGAACGTTTCGATATAATCCATAGCCATTAGCAACTTCGAAGAAACCGAATTGTTTGTACTTTTATATAATGAATGAGGAAGCAATACAGGTGACACGCAGGCTTGTCTCAGTCTCAACAAACCTTCCAAGGCTATACTCTCGATTCTTCCACTCACTCCATTTGACAAAGCCCTCAATACCATCTTATGCACGTTGTCATAGAGATGACGCTCTGCTGAGGACATTTCCACATAAACTGTTTTCTCTATCAGCTTCGGCAATTCCTTTAATACCTCCTGTTTCGTACGCCTCAGAATAAATGGTTTCAAGAACTTTCTGGATAATTCCAGAAAAGACTCATCCGTCTTAGACTGACACCGTTTATTCAGAGACGTATATAAGGTTTTCATCTCTGGCATCAAAATCATGAAATGCGACCAGATATCATCTATGCTATTCTCTATAGGCGTTCCTGTAAGGATGATATGATGTAGGCTTTTCAATGTCTTGATAGCCTTATATTTCTGTGTTTCACGATTTTTGATGATCTGTGCTTCATCAATGATAATCGTATCATATTCTATCTGTTTGTATTTGTCTATATTCAGGCGAAGAATATCATATGAAACGATTAAAAGTTGCTTGGTCTTATCAGGACCGTGAAGATGCACCCCTATTCGGTTTTCCCATGATGGAATGAACTTCATAATTTCACTCTGCCAATTATAGACCAAAGATGTAGGGGCAATTACCAAATGTGGCATATTGGTTTTACCCAATGCATAAAGATGAGATAAAACTTGTAGTGTTTTGCCCAATCCCATTTCATCAGCCAACAGGCATCCATGATGATTTATTCTCATCGTAGCTAACCATCTTACTCCTTCTAACTGATAGGAACGCAATTTCGCATTTACACCATTACTGATGCTTTCCCTAATTTGTTTTTCTTCAGAACTTGAAAGAGAAATCTGTCTGCCATAAACTGTCTGCCAATTAAAAGAAGGCAAAGATTCAGAAATCGTTTCTGGTTCTACCTGAGTAATATCTTTTGCCCTAAACAGACTTAGATTTCCTTTGGAATCCATATAGTTTCTTCCCTGAAGATAACTATTCAGCATTTGGTCTATCAAATTGTTTTCTCCTATGGTTTCTTTTTCCTTTGAAGAAAACCACTCTATTCCCGAAGAATGACGACGAAGATAAACCTGTGATGCTGCTCCTTTGGCTTTCTCTACAAAAACTTTCCAACCCTTTTGAGCTAAAGAGCCCAAGAATTCCATATCATAACCATCAAGTGTCATTTTTCCTTTTTCTAAATCCACATGGACAAGAAGTTCTGAAAGTAGTTCCCTCTCTTTCACCTCATCTCTTAATAAGAGCTTTCCTTCTGAAGTCAAATAAGGACACTCGTTATATTTTGGGAAAAATGAAGTTATGGCATTCTGATAAGATAAACGGATTTTAATGTTTTTATTCCAATTTACAATATCGGTTATATATAGCTCTCCCCCCAGAAGTACCCCCTTAGAAAGATTACGCTTTCGAGCAAGAGGTAAAACAGGAGAAAGGTTTTTAACTGATCCTTTTCCGTTGTTTTGTACACCGCACCAGGGATTCCTTTGCAGTATATCCTGAACCTGTGCATTTTCCAGAACCATTCCTGACAACCTGAATGGTTGCTTTATCATTCCCATCTGATTCATCAATGGAAGTAATGGTTTGGATTCTGGGACGCAGTTCTGCGCCAAAGTGTCCACATCCACCTTACGAATAAAAGGTGACAATGATTTTGTGTGGCTACCTTGGCAAACTTCTATTCTAACCTCTACTCTACGGGGTGAAGAATAGGTTTCATAAATACAAACACAACGATACATAAATACTCCTACTGATAGTAAAAAGTAAAACTCTCAACCATTTTTTTAATGAGACGTTTCTTAAATTCTTCGGAGCATCGTGTCTGAACCAATTCTTTTTTCCATTCCTTTATACGTCCTTTGAAATTAAAATGGTCGATACGACAATCACCTCCACAGATATATCTTAATTTACAATCATGGCAATTGGATACATTTTCTACCGCAGTAGCATCTAAAGAATGTTTACCTTGTTCCAGAAAATCTGCAAGTTTATCGTAAAGGACATTGCCGTAACAATCCACTTCATGAATACGATTGCAGAAATAAACATTTCCATTGGAAGCAATAGACAAACCTCCAAAGCCACAATTGCGAATGACGGTATTCGGTTCATGTCCCTCAATGAAGTTGGCATAACCTGCTGTCGGATCTACATAGCGCTCAATAGCATCTATTTGCTCATAATATCTTCTATTATCCTCTTCTGAAAATGACTTACCTCTACCAGGAAGCATTTTCTTAGTCAACTTAAAGAATACCTGATTACCGACTTTCGCCCGGATGCTATCAACAAATCGCTTATATTCATCTGCAGTAGATAAATTTTCCCATGTAAATGTGGTAGCAACTGAGGTTTTAACTCCAGCATCGGCAAACTGACATACTGTATCTACAACCTTCTGGAAATGATTCTTGCCTCTTACCTTTGCATTATCCTGCTCAGTAACTCCATCTATACTAAACTGGATTTCATCAAGATATGACTTCATCCGCAGGATCTTTTCTTCTGACCACAACAGACCATTAGATAATACTGTCACCTTCAATCCGGTCTGATGAGCAAACATAACAACTTCCTCAAATTGAGGATACATCGTAGGTTCACCGCCTGTAAAAGTAACATATTCACCACCTTCCGCATAGAAATCTGCCAAAACTTCCTTCCACTTCTCAGAAGTCAATTCACGGTCTAATTTGACACCTGCATTCATAAAACAGTGAACACAATGAAGGTTGCAAGCATTTGTAAGATATATATTCAGATATTTTGAAGCTATGAGGAAATTAGGGTGTGGTGCATGACCTACAAGGGCTAAATCTCTTGCATATATAAAGGATAGCACTTTCATTAAATCAGGCAAATTATCCTCTTCTGCTGACAGATCATAAACTTCACCAACAGTCTTTCCCATCAAGAGGCTCTTAAAATATTTGACTTGTTTATCATTAAACAGAACTATCCAATTACCTGTATTTACCGACAGCACCAGAGTTTTATCCTCATAAGGAAGCAACTCAATACCCTCAGGAAAGCAAAGAATATCTTCTACCTGATAACTACCATTCTTTTTTGTACTCATAAAATAACAAAATAAAGAGAGATACTTTGGCGCATGCCACCAAAGTACCCTCAGAAAAGATTAGTTCTGGTTGACATCACAACGCTTGAAGCAATACATTGCTCCTACACGCTCTGTATCAAAAGAACTTTTCTCTTCCCATGAAAAAATAATTTTCTTTTTCATTTTCAAAATGTTTTTAAAATTTAATAAATAATTATTTATTATCTAATTCGACATCGCAAAGATATGTGAGTAATTTCACGCCCTCATTGACATCTACCAAAGATACGATTTCATTGGGTGTATGCATATATCTGCAAGGTATGCTGAGTAAGGCTGTTTTGACGCCCCTACCAGTAACTTGCATAAAGTTTGCATCTGTTCCCGTTGGTCGAGCTATCGGTTCAATCTGATATTTGATATCATTTTGTTTAGCAAGATCCAACATTCTTCTACCCAGATTGGGTTCTATGTTTGGCCCTTTAGCTATCACGATTCCTGCGCCCACTTTTATTTCTCCGCTTTTCTGCGGTGAACAAGTTGGGTAATCTGTTGCATGAGTAACATCGATAGCTATTCCAAAATCTGGTTCTATAGACAAAGTTGCTGTTCTAACGCCACGAGCTCCCAGTTCTTCCTGAACAGATGCCACGAGGTATAAATTCATTGCAGGTTGCTTATCTTTCAATGATTTTGCAACTTCTATCAAAGTCAGCAAACCAACCTTGTCATCCAATGCTTTTGAACTCCAGACATCTTCATTCAAGCATATAGGTTGAGTCTGATAAGTGATATAATCACCAACTTCGACTCTTTTCTCCGCATCAGCCTTGTCTTTAGCAGCAATATCAATCCATAAATCCTCTGCATCATAATCTTTAGCCTTAGCATCTCGATCTTGCAGATGGATAGGTTTCTTGCCGACAACTCCATGCACAATGCCCTGATGATTATGTATCTCTACCTTCTGCCCTGGCAAAAGATTTGTATCGATACCACCTATCTCCTGGAAATATATAAAACCGTTATTGTCGATATAGGTAATCATCATGCCAACTTCATCAGCATGAGCTGAGAGCATCAGCTTCTTGCTGGATGAACCTCGCTTGAAAGCAATGAGATTGCCATAAGCATCTCTCTTTACTTCATCCACGAAATCCTTCAGATAAGTTTCTACTTTATCTATAATAGCAGTTTCCCTACCCGACGGACTTGGTGTTTGCAATAAATCTATTAAAATATCTTGCTTATTCATTAGTCTTCATTTTTATTATCCTCCCAATCATCATTAACCCTGCAAATTTAACAAAAAAAAGACAAAGTATAGACGACTTGGTAAAGCAAAGACCAGCTTTTAACAATTCTTAATTATAGAAGAATTGAAAGTTAGTTTATTTTCTACTCGTTTACTATAAATATGAAAAAACTAAATCTAACAAAGTCTTGTCCCCCTCCATCAGCCGGGTGAGTTCCTTACAATACTTTCGTAAACTACTACCTTTGCTCTTTGATTGTATTCCTGCATCACTTTTTCAAAATATTCCCTTGTTTCCATTATCAAACTGTTTTGATTACGGATGCAAAGGTAATATATTATATAGGTACCGCCATACGGTCTAACGGTGATTTACTCTCCTAAAATAGAAATGATAGTTTTAAACTCTTCACTATCACAACCCCGCTTCATACACTTTTTGAATGACTTTTTAAACAAGGTTGAATACTTGACTGTGTATTTCATCATTCAACGAGGCTTTTCATTAAAACATCTAAGTCATTGGTCTCAAAAAGCTGCTCTTTCTCTGCTGCCTCCAATGCCTTATCTAGATGGTTTGCCTTTAAGGTTTTCTGCCTTGTTGCAATCCACCCAAACTTCTTGATGAGTGCATTAAATAGGCTCACATCATTAGTTGGGACATTCAATGTATATATTGCTGTAGCCATATTCTTAACTTATTATATTATTTTTGGATCTACATTTACGTGATGAACCGTATATTCTGGAGTAGAATATTTTCGATCCAAGGTTCCTTGCTCAGGAAAATTCAACAAAGCGTTTGCTTTTTCTGAAGCCGCTCCAAAGATTTGACAGCAGTATTCTGACCGAAATTGTCCGCCACATACTGAGCAATCTCCGCCAAGTGCTTTAAAGACGTTCGAGACCAAATTACTTCCATCCCAACTCTCCTTTTATATAATCTACGACCTGAGAATTTGAGACGAAATGACCATCTAAATAATCTTGGTGAGCCAATTCAAAAGTTTCACGCATCAAATTTTCATCTAACACATCAAGATAACTCTCAGCTGACTCAACAGAAGATTTTGTATTCATACTCATCTCCACTCTTTTCCTTGATGAATTCATATTTTTTCCAGAAATTCATGAGGTGTCAACACTTCTATTTCCGCAAAATCGAAGTCTCTGACATTTCTTGTTACTATACAATCTGCACCGATTTCCTTTGCAGAGAAATATTGCATTGCATCCTCAAAGTCTTTTGCACGCAGGGACACAGAAGATTTAACTATATGTGAATCAACAGAAGAGACTTCTGCAAACTCAAGTAAGCTTTCTAGAACCGAATATATTGCATCACCTGGAAACTTTTTACGTGCAATATATGCAACATTGCTAAAAGACAAAGAAGATATAAATAGCGAAAGTATATTTCCACATCCATAAGTGAAAATTCTTTCAGCTTCATCACTAAAGCCTTCTCGATCCAAGTAATAATCCAAAATGACATCAGTATCCAAGAAAATCTTTTTCATTTGTACTTTTCTAATAAATATTGCAATCTCTCATCGTCTTTATCCTCTACACCTGCAAGGATACCTCGCATTTTTTTAAGATGTTCTGGCAGTTCATATTTAGCAGCTCTAGCCTGAGGCTTTGCTACCTTAAATTTCTGCAAGAAGTTCTGCAGCGATGTTCTGACAACTTCTGCTATATCAAGATTATGAAGTTTAGCAAACGCTTCAACTTCTCTATAAGTTCTATTATCAATTGCTATTGTATTCATACTCTTTTCCTTTAACGTTTAATTTTGCAAAGATATGCTTTTTCCTCAAAACATCCAAGGGTTTCATCTGATTTAACATTTTATGAAATTATCCATCGGTGACGAGTTCCAGGAATGCTCGATTAATTTCAATCGTAGCGCCACTGACATATCGGATTTCGTTGCCGATGAGAGCCTTCTTTCCTGAAATACGCTGCACGTATGCTTCCAGTCCTTTCAGTTTTCCTTCGGTGATTTTCACCTTCTGTCCCTTCTTCAAAGGACCCATGTAAGCAACCGCAGGAATATCAGGATTCTCCACCAAACGGCGATAATCATCCAATTCCTTGTCAGGAACTTGATATATCTCACGCTGTCCAGGCATGGTAAGCATCTTATATACATCGGAACGGAAACGGATGTCATTGAGATGTTTCTTGCTGACACGACAGAAAATATATGTGGGAAGGAAAGGCTTCTCCTTGGTTCTTCTCTTGTTGCTTCGCTTCTCTATATAAACTATCTTCTGCAGGGGAACCCATAGCTCAAGCCAAGTTTTATTTTTGGAAAAATCAAGTTCAATGGATGCTGCTATCTTCCTCTCGCAGTTACATCTTACCACGGCTACAAACCAACCAGAATCAACTGGTTTTTCAAGGATTTCTTTGGGTTTCGGCGACCTCTCTACGGAAGTTTTTTCCACGGCTTCGCCGTCGTCCCCTGCAATAGGAGCCGCTACGAAATTGTCGATATTTTTGTCATTCATCTTCAAACTGATCTGTAAGTCGGTTTCGATGATTTTCCTCTAAATCTCTTCGTAAGAGATAGAGAAATTTGGGACAAAGATACAAAAAATAATTGAAACAAAGCAAATTACGAACGTTAAAACTTATAGTTACCTTCTACTTTTTCCACTTTACTTTTACAAAGACTTAGTGTAAAACTTGTTAAGTAGCTGATTGATTGAAAGTTCATAGGTTTTCTGTATCTCTTACGAAGAGATACATTTATGATTCTTAAGTAAAAGCAATAAATGATTCGTACTTATAATAATAGTTGTATAAATACGTTTTATCAGAAACATAATTCTATTAAAATGAACAAAAAACTTACATCCTTGCTCTTTGCGAGCATCCTATGGTCTATGCCGCTAGCTCTCCATGCCCAGTATCATTCACAGGTGTGGAACCCAGACAATGGCAATGGCACTTATACCAATCCCGTCATCTACGCTGACTATAGCGACCCTGACGTAGTGGCTGTTGGCGATGATTACTATCTCACAGCAAGTTCCTTCAACTGCATCCCTGGTCTGCCTATCCTTCATAGCAAGGATTTAGTCAACTGGGAGATTATCGGCTATGCCCTACAAGAGCAAGAACCTAAGGAAGTTTTCGACCAACCTCAGCATGGCAAAGGGGTATGGGCACCTTCCATCCGCTACCACAATGGCGAGTTTTACATCTATTGGGGAGACCCTGACCATGGCATTTTCATGGTAAAGACCAAGGATCCTCGTGGAGAATGGGAAAAGCCTGTATGTGTTTTGGCAGGCAAAGGCATGATAGATACTTGCCCTCTCTGGGACGAAGATGGTAGATGCTATCTCGTAAATGGCTGGGCTGGAAGCCGTTCTGGCTTCAACTCCGTGCTCAGCGTACGTGAACTTTCCGCAGATGGAACTAAGGTGATAGGAAAGCCTCGCATTGTATTCGATGGCGGACAGGAGAATCATACCACTGAAGGTCCAAAGTTTTACAAGCGAGATGGTTACTACTGGATTATGTGTCCTGCCGGTGGCGTACAACATGGTTGGCAACTCGCCATGCGCAGCAAGAATGTGTATGGTCCATACGAGTCGAAGATTGTCATGGCGCAAGGCAAAACCCAAGTAAATGGTCCTCACCAAGGCGGTTGGGTACATACGGCACAAGGCGAAGATTGGTTTTTGCATTTCAACGACCAGTATGCCTATGGTCGTGTGGTATTTCTTCAGCCAGTCAATTGGAAGAGCGGATGGCCTGTGATGGGCAATGACAAGGACGGCGACGGATGTGGAGAACCGTATATCACTTATCGCATGCCAAAGTCTAGCTCTCACACCAAGGTCAACCCACAAGAGTCTGATGAGTTTAACGACACAGAACTAGGCTTGCAATGGCAATGGCATGCCAACTACAACCAACTTTGGGGTATGCCTACCAATAGCGGTTGTCTGCGTCTCTACAACGCCGACCTCTCTCACCCTACTAAAGACGGAGAAGCTGTACCATTCAAGAGCCTTTGGGAAGCAGGAAACCTCTTGCTCCAAAAGACTCCAGCCAAGGAATTCAAGGTGACCACCAAGATACGTGTCGCTTCCAAAGGAGATGACCAATATGGAGGTATCATCATGATGGGAATGGATTACCAAGCTTTGGTGGCACGCAGAATGGGCGACAAGTTCTTGCTCCAGCAACTTTACTGCAAGGGAGCCGACAAGGGAGGTGTTGAGACCGAGAAAACCCTAGCTACTCTTCAACCTACCTTTAGAGACACCATGGAATATGCTCCTGCCATCTATCTAGACATTCACCTTCAGATGAAGGTGAAAGATGGGAAATGCCAGTTTGCCTATAGCATGGATGGCAAGCACTTCAAGAACGCAGGCGACCTCTTTACGATGCGCCAAGGAAAATGGATTGGTGCCAAGATGGGATTCGTCAGTGAGCGCAAGAACACCAAGGGCAATCGAGGATGGATAGACGCCGATTGGTTTAGAGTGACACGCTAGAGATAAAAAGCGCACTTATGCCTTTTTCAATCTTATGATCATTTGGATAAAACTTGGTATCAAGATGCAGAGTGAGAAACCGACGGCGTAAAAAACCGTCTTCTCATTTCCACCGAAGAGGTCGATCAGTTTGCCATCGCTCTGAGGCACAAGGTTCGCCAGGATATAAGCCATGGTATTGTTGACCCAATGCATCAAGATGCCAGGTACCAAGCTCTTGGTACGGTAATACATCCAACCCAAAAGCAACCCCATCAACAAGGCGTTGACAAACTGAGCGGTATTGCCATGTGCCAAGCCGAACATCGCTGCAGAAATCATGATAGCCACCCAATGGTTCTTCTTGCTCATCATATCGAGCAAGCTACGAAGGATGGCACCACGGAAAACAATCTCCTCGGTCAATGGTACCAAGATGCCCACTGCCACATAGCCCCAAGGTTCTTTCATCAAACCCTCGAAGAGTTTACCAGTGTTTTCATCCATTTCCAATCCCAAATGCTCATAAAGGAACTCCAATGGAATGATGGCTCCAAGGGTAAACAGTGCCACCCATAAGAGCGTGAACCAAGGCTTCGACAACAAGTAATCACGGGTGAGCACCACCCACTTCGCCTTGAGGAAGACAATGAGAGTGATGATGCTACTAAAGACCGTGGTAATAGCCAACAAGGCTGGATTACCACCAGCCTTCATAGCCTGCAATGTAGCTTGAAAGCCCTCATGCTTCACTGCCGCCCATATGCCGGCACCAGCATACAAGACCACCAACTGTGCTACTATAAAAACGATGATGTATAACACTACATCCAATATGCCTTTCTTTAAACTAATCTTTGCCATATCTACTTATTTTTGCCTTTCCTATCGGCATTATTTTTCTTTTTCTTCTTCAAATATCTCCATGATGGTTTGCTCATCTTCCTTGAGTTGAGCAGCTAGTTCCTCTGGACTATCAAACTTCTGTTCACCACGGATGCGCTTCACGAAGCTCACCAGCAAGAGTTGGTCATAGATGTCGCCATCAAAATTGAAAATGTGTGTTTCGAGCGTGATACGCTTTCCATCAAAGGTAGGACGAGTACCGACATTCATCATGCCATGCTTCCAAACCATCGAGTTCTCCATACGAACCTTGACGGCATAAACGCCCGACTCAGGAATCATCTGTCCGAAATGGGAGAGGTCGAGGTTGGCTGTAGGGAATCCCAATTTGCGGCCCTCATGATAGCCATTCACCACCTTTCCGATGATAGTATAAGGATAGCCGAGAGCTTGGTTGGCAAGTTCTACCTCCCCTTCCTTCAAGAGAGAACGAATCACCGACGAAGAGATGTTGACTCCATCTATTTGGAACGCCTCGTTCTTGATGACCTCCATGCCCATCTCCTTGCCATAGCGCACATAGTCATCGAAAGTTTCCTCCCGATTGTGTCCGAAGCGATGGTCATAGCCGATGAAGAGTTTCTTCACATGAAGATGGTCGTGGAGTACCTGCCGCATGAAGTCACGAGCCGACATCTTCGCCATCTCCTTGCTGAAAGGCAAGACAACGGCATTGTCTATCTCCGTCTTCGACAAGAGAAGCAACTTAGACTCCAAGGTGCTCAACATCTCTGGCTGATAATCGCTCTGCAACACCTTGCGAGGATGTTGGTCGAAGGTAATCACCGTAGATGCCAAACCATCCTTACGTGCCGTATTCACCAGATGCTGTATCAAGAACTGATGCCCACGATGCACACCATCGAAGAAGCCGATGGTGGCAACGCAAGGTTCCAGTTGCACTTGTTCATTGTAATATACTGTTTTCATTGTCATTCAAACTATTGTCCCTTAACTTCCTCCAAACTTCTCTTTACTTCTTTTTAATTCCCTATCAATTCTTTCTTTTAGCCAAGAGACGCTTGAAAGCTCGCCATATCTCACCTACCCAAAGAATGATAGATGTAGCACCGATGATGACCAGCCACTCCGTAAGCGATAATGGAACGGTACGGAACATCTCGCCTCCGAAGGTGACGATGAGCCACTGTCCGACGAGCACCAAGGCAAGCACCAATATCATACCTTTGTCTTTCAAGAAGTGGCGAAAGGCAGTGCGATTGCTACCCAACGACTTGGCATTGAAGAGATTCCAGAACTGTATCATCACGAAAGTAGTGAAGAAGACGGTCAACTCATGCACATCCACACCTCCCTTGCCTCTTCGCTCACAGTAAATGAGCATGGCAAACATCACGATGAAGAAGGCGATGCCACAGAAGAGAATGCCGAAAGCCATACCCTTGTTGATGATGAAGTCGGTAGCCTTGCGTGGCTTATCGTTCATCACCTCATGCGATGGAGGCAATGAGGCGAGGGCGAGGGCGGCAAAAGTATCCATGATGAGGTTGACCCAAAGTATCTGTGTCACCGTAAGTGGCATCTCGGTACCGATGATAGAACCACCCAATACAAGAAGCAAGGCTGTCACATTGACCACCAACTGGAAGAAGAGGAATCGCTGCAAGTTGCGATAGAGCGAGCGTCCCCACATCACGGCATTGGCAATGCTCTTGAAGGAGTCATCGAGCAAGGTCATATCCGAAGCCTCCTTTGCCACGGAAGTACCCGAGCCCAACGACAAACCGACATGGGCATAATGGAGGGCAGGCGCATCATTGGTGCCATCGCCAGTTACGGCTACTACCTCACCATGCTTCTGAAGCATAGCCACAAGACGCTGCTTGTCGGTAGGACGAGCACGGCTCATCACCCTGATATCCTTGGCACGCTTGTATGCCTCCTCATCGGAGAGTGCCTCCCATTGTTCACCTGTAATCATCTGCTGGTCGAGCGAAGTCATATCGCCATCCGCTCCGATATTCTCAGCCTCATCCTCGAATACCCCTATCTGCTTACCGATTTCCATGGCAGTGGCGGCAGTATCACCCGTCACCACTTTCACCTCGATACCGGCATGGCGGCATTCCTTCACGGCGGCAGGCACATCCTTGCGGATAGGGTCGGTAATGGCTACGAGAGCCTGGAGGGTGAAATCCTTGGCAGAAAGAAGCTGACCGATCGTTGGGACAGACTTTTCGGATGCCGCCTCACCTCTATCAATTCTTCTATAAGCAAAAGCAAGAGTTCGCATCGCCTTGTGCTGCCATTCATCCAACTCACGAAGAGCCTGGTTGCGGTATCTCTCCTCCATCTCACAAAGGTCGAGCACGATTTCTGGCGCACCCTTCACAAGGAGGTATTTCTCACCATCCACCTCGGCAATAGTTGCCATGTATTTCTTCTCGGTAGAGAATGGTTGTTGCTTCAGCACCTTTGCCTGGTGTCTCAACTCCCGATAATCTTTATCTTGCGATTTCAACCAAAGCAAGAGTGCCGACTCGGTAGGATTGCCGATAGCCTTATCCTCGTCCAGTTCGGCAGTAGAGTTGATGGCAATGGCGACATCGAGCAAGTGCTGGTTGTCATCCTTTGGCAAGAGCTCATCCACCTGCATTTGGTTTTGCGTCAGTGTACCAGTCTTATCCGTACAAATCACGGTTACTGCTCCCATCGTCTCACAAGCATGGAGCTTGCGCACAAGGTTGTTGGATTTCAACATACGGCGCATATTGAGAGCCAGCGAGAGGGTTATCGCCATTGGCAATCCCTCTGGCACCGCCATCACGATGAGCGTGACTGCCATCATGAAGTAGTCGAGCACGATCTCTGCCATATAGAAGTAGTCCTTGCCACCCCAAGCAGGATTGGTAAGAATATCATGTACGAGGAAGATGACGAAGGCTGCCACCGACACCACGCTACCCACCTTGGAAATTATGGAAGCCAACTTGTCAAGTTGCACATAGAGCGGTGTCTTCACAGAAGTCTGCTCGGTGGATTTCTGCGCCACCTTACCTATCTCTGTTGCATCGCCAACGGCAGTCACCACAAATTCGCCACGTCCGTTCATCACCATCGTGGAGCGAAGGATAACGTTGCGAGGATAAGCTCCATCGCCACCGCCTTCCGTATTTTTCTCTGTGATAGGTTCGCCCGTGAGTGTGGATTCATTGATTTGCAAGTCGGTACTAACGAGCAACTCACCATCAGCAGGCACCTCATCGCCCACCTCGATGAGCACCACGTCGCCCACCACGATGTCATGGCGAGGTATCTGCATCACCTTACCGCCTCGACGCACCTTCACAGGTTGCTCCTCGCTCAATGCCGTCAGCACATTAAACTTCTTGGCGGCATCACGCTCGAAATAAAATCCCACGGTAGTGGCTAGGAACACAGCGACAAAGATGCCGATGGTTTCCATAAAATTATGTTCGATAAAAGCGAGGATGAGTGATACGAAAGCCGCTACGAGAAGTATTTGGATAATCGGGTCGCGATACTTATCCAAATACAGTTTCCATAAAGAGGTACGATGAGGAGGGGTGAGGACATTGCGCCCATACTGTTCCCTACTCTGCTTTACTTGTTCATCGGTCAAGCCGAATCTTTTGTTTTTGTCTATATCCATTTCTTGAAAGAAATCTTTCCTTTTATTTAATAAGAACGCCCACGCATGTGGATGTTGGGTGCAAAGATACGGCAATTTTCTGACTTATCCATCGTCACACCTATTAATTTATATGAAAAATGGCGAAAATATTTGGTTATTTAACCAAAAACTAGTATCTTTGCATCCGAATTTGATAAAAATTCCTGGACTTGTAGCTCAGTTGGTTAGAGCAACAGACTCATAATCTGGAGGTCCTAGG
>OIYR01000414.1_pt1 | contig 23890 bp, 30 predicted proteins | sample 1588221 | NCBI WGS metagenome assembly OIYR01 (sample SAMN03283292) | human gut metagenome | biome: human-associated habitat; material: feces | host: Homo sapiens | place: Peru | collected 2012
GTATTTCATTTTACCACCCTATAATAAATCGTCTCTGTATTCCTTTGTTATTCTTCTTCTTTCACTTTCTCTATATTCATTAATAAGTTTATGGTTACCATTCACTAGTACTTCTGGTACTTCCATACCTCTAAAGTTTCTTGGCTTAGTATAGACTGGATAATCAAGTAAATTATCGTTGAAACTTTCGAACTCTAAACTTGTACTTGTTATAACTCCTTCTATTAGTCTTACTACTGAATCTGTTATCATCATTGACGGAAGTTCTCCACCTGTTAAAATGAAATCACCTATTGATATTAATTCATCTGCTAAAGTGTATATTCTTTCATCAAATCCTTCGTAGTGTCCGCATATAATTATTAAATGTTTTTTATCTTTTAATTCATATGCTTTCTTTTCATTATATGTTTTTCCTCTAGGTGTTAAAAGTATTACGTGAGAATCTTCTGTTCTAATACTTTCTACAGCATTAAATACTGGTTCACACATCATAATCATTCCACCACCACCACCAAATTGATAGTCATCAACTTGATTATTTTTATATGGTGTATAGTTTCTTATATCTATTATATTTATTTCTACTTTTCCTTTTTCAATGGCTCTTTTCATTATACTTTCTGTTAAGAATCCATCAAACATATGAGGAAATAGTGTTAGTATATCTATTTTCATAAGAATACTCCTATATCATGAAAATGTATCTCTTTATTTTGTTTATCTATTTTAGTTATAAAGTCTTTGTTATATGGAACAAGTTTATCATTAACTCTTACATTCTTATTACCATTGTCTTCTCTATATTCAGTAATGTTACCTACTAAAGTGTTATCATTATATGCTTTCATACCAATTAATTCTTCAGTTAATATTTCATCATCATTAAGATGTAAATCATCTTCATTTATGAATACACTTGCACCTTTATATTTAATAACATCATTAATATTATCTATACCAACGAATTTAACCATATCATATTGTTTATGTCGTCTATATGTTTCGATTACTTCTTCAGTTTTTAAATGTCCTACATATAGTTTGAATCCTTTAGTGAATACTTTATTTTTAAATTCAAAATTACTTAATATTCTTATTTCGCCCTTAAGGGCATGTGTATTAGTCACCTTTCCTATGTAAATAAATCTCATAATAATTCCCCTTTATTTATATAAATGATATAAGACTATAGATGCTGAAACTCCAACATTTAAGCTTTCACATGAAGGATTCATATCTATTCTAATAATTTCATCACACTTACTTAGAATATTATCTCTTACACCATTACCTTCGTTTCCAAATATTATAGCAAATTCCTTAATTTTTTCAAGTTCTTCAAGTGATTTTGACTTTTTTAATGAAGTTCCTACTACTTTTATATTCTTTTCTTTTATTTTATCTATTAATTCTTCTAAATTTCCAATTATAATATTTGTATTATATATCATACCACCAGTACTTCTTAATACTTTTTCATTATATGGACTAACTGAGTCTTTTGAAAATATAACAGTATCTGCATCAAATGCTACGCTTGATCTTATTATAGTTCCTGCATTACCTGGATCTTGTATGTTATCAAGTATTACTATTTTATTTCCAATTTCACTAGTATTATGTATCTTTGAAACTCCTAAAAGTCTTGGAGTACTTTTTAAATCACTTATGCTTTTCATAACATCTTCTGTTACATAGTCATAGTTAAAGTCATAATTGCAAGTAGCTCCATCTAAAACATATAACTCTTTTAACATATGATTTTTAATAGCTTCTTCTATTAAGTTTTCACCTTCTATTACGAATAATCCTTTTTCTAAAGAATATTTCTTAGTTAGAAGTTTTCTTATTTCTTTTATTCTATTATTATCTTTAGATGTTATAAGCATATTATTCCTCCTTTAATACTTTAGTATTTTCTTTATAATTTGGTTTATATTTTTTAACATATTTCCAGAAGTTTTTTGAATGGTTAAATTCTAAGAAATGACATAATTCATGAATAATAACATAATCTATTTCATCTATACTATATTTAATTAATTCAGAATTTAGTTTTATAAGTTCTTGTCTTTTGTTACAATAACCCCATTTTCTTTTCATTTTACCTATCATTACTTTAGGATAAGGAATATCTTCCTCAAATAAATTATAACATATTTTTACTCTTTCATTAAATATTCTTTCGCATTCATTCTTTAGAAAAGTATTCAAGTATGTCTTATTTTTAACAAATACTTGGTTTCCTACGAATTCTATTTTAGATACAGTGTTTAGAACTACTACATCATAACTATTTCCTAGATAGTAGAATTCTTCATTCTTTTTTTCTTTTTTTTGTACTGTTTCATACATTCTAATTATGTCATCTTCATTCTTTATTATGAATGACTTAATCATAGTGGCAGTTACAAAGTAATTACAAGAAATATATATACCATCTTTTTTAACTCTTAAATACATATTCTTGTTATTTTTTCTTGTTATAAATACGTTAAATGTTTGATTATTTAGTGTTATTGTCATAATGTTTCCTCAGGAGTATTATATCATTTTTTAGGACATTTAAAAAGCATTCGTAAGTGAATGCTTAATCTTTATAAGTTTGTTTCAACTTCTATTGGTGTTTCTACTGCTGGTGGTGTTAATTCAACTTCTTCAACCGGTTCTTTCGTTTCAACAGTTAATTCAGTTGTTTCTTCTACACTTTCAGTATTATTATCTTCTAGAACTGTTGCATTTTCATTTTCATTTGTTTTATCTTGTTCTTTCCATTTAGCAACTAGTTCATTATCAGTATTATCTTCTGGTTTATAATTTTCATCTACGTCAACCAATGTTTCATTTCCTTCTTCATCAGTTTCTTTTGTTTGCCATCCATCAAATACTTTTTCTAGTTCTTCTACTGAGTCACAAACTTCAATAGTTTCGTTTTCTCCTGCTTTAGCTTTAGCATCTGATAATCTTATTTGACCTTCAAGTGCTTCTTTAACTTCATCAGGTACTACTTCTTTAGCATTTTCATTTGTTTTGTCAACTTTTACAAAATATGTTGGAGCTTCAAGTCCTACTTCATCAGGTGTTGGTAAATTATAATCTCCTAACTCTTCAGTAGTCATACCTACAGTCACAAGTTCTCCTTCACTTTCGTAAATTACTTTTGCTGTTCCAATTACTTGGTATAAATCAAGGTCTCCAGTTAATGTTACTTTTTCACCAACATTATATTCAATTACTTTACTATCTTTGCTTGTACTATAACCTAGTAGTTCTTCTGATGTACCATATTTCATTAATGTTATTGAACTATTTTTTTGTGTTCTAATTGTAATGATTAGTCCCACTCCGCCATTACGATCATGGTATCTTAATTCATACTTCTCAGCTATCTTAGCATATAGATAAATTTCATTATCTGAGTTTGCTATTTTTGCTAAGTTTCTTCCTAAATATTCTACTTTGTCACCACTAAAGTCAGGTGTAGTATACCATCCTTCAAATAATCCAGTTTCAAGTTCTGCGTCACTTAATGCAACTTTACCACTCTTAATAGTATATTCTTTTGGAGAAGTTGTTTCTCTATCATAAATAATCTTATAAGTAGTGAAACTACAACTAGTATAAATATTAGTGTTTTCAGTTATAGTCTTAGTAAAATCGAATTCATTAGTTAACTTTTCATCACTATAATATTTACAAGAATCATATCCGTATGGTAAATATGGACTTACTTTTCCATCTTTTGCTTCTACTGTGTAGATACTATCATCATCTAATAAATTAAATGATACTACATAAGTTTTCTCTTCATCTTCTTTAGTAGTTGTATCATTTGATTTAGTAGTTACTTTTCTAATTACTGTTTTAGTAGTCTCTGTTTCCTCCTTCTTGTCATCTTCTTTTGTTTTGTCGTCGTCGACTGGAACTACTATGTCATCTTTTGGTTTTGATGGATCTTTATCATCTTCTTTTTTCTCACAACCAACAAGAAGTCCAATAATAGTACCGATAATTACTAAGATTGCTATTGCTACAAAAATAATAACTCTGTTGTCGCTATCATCATCAAGAAAATTTTCTTCAACCTTTACTACTTTTACAGCAGGGCTTTTCTTAGTAACTTTCTTACTATCTTTCATTTAACCCTCCTATAGTATTAGCCTTACGCTATCTACTCTCATAATCATTATATAAATTGTTCAAGTGTAAATCAACATAAAACGTAAATTTTTTGTAAATAAAAAGAGCTTTACGCTCTTAGAAATCTCTATTTCTTAGGAATGCTGGCATTTCAAGTTCTTCATCATCATCTATTTCTTGAATTGCTTTCTTTTCTCCTTCAATTGATCTATATAGTGGTTCAGTTGAATCTTCAAATCCTGTTGCGATTACTGTTACTACTATTTCATCTGTAAGTGCTTCATTGATAACTGCACCAAATATAATGTTAACATCTGTGTTAGCAACTGCTCTTACTACTTCCACAGCATCTTCAGCTTCAAATAATGTCATTGAGTTACCACCAGTGATATTTACGATACAATCTGTTGCTCCATTAATAGTTTGTTCAAGTAATGGGCTATTTACAGCTTGTTTTGCAGCTTCGACTGCTCTATTATCACCAAATCCAACACCGATACCGATTAGTGCGTCTCCTCTATCTTCCATTATAGTTCTAACATCTGCAAAGTCTAAGTTTACAAGTCCTGGAACACTAATTAAGTCAGATATAGATTGAACACCTAATCTAAGTACATTATCTACTTCTTTAAATGCAGCATTTAATGGTGTGCTTCTATCTATTAAGTCTCTTAATTTATCGTTTGGAATTACTACGATAGTGTCTACATGTTTTCTAAGTTCATCTAAACCTACTAAAGCATAATCCATTCTTTTCTTACCTTCAAATTTGAATGGTTTTGTAACTATAGCTACTGTTAAGCATCCTAAGTTTTGAGCTATTTCAGCAACTACTGGAGCAGCACCTGTACCAGTACCACCACCAAGTCCACAAGTTACGAATACCATATCTGCTCCGCGTAAAGAATCTTCAATTTCTTCTTTAGCTTCAAGTGCAGCTTCTCTTCCTACTTCTGGTCTTGTTCCAGCTCCTCTTCCTTTAGTAATAGTTTTACCTAATTGTATTTTGTGTTCTGCATGGGAAACATTTAATACTTGTTGATCAGTATTTGCTACGATAAATTCAACTCCACGAAGTCCTGAATCTATCATTCTGTTTACAGCATTACATCCACCGCCACCGACACCGATAACTTTAATGTCAGCTATTTGATCCATCTCTAGTTTATTATTCATATTTCACTCCTTAATCGTTGAAAAAATATCCATATATTTTTCCGAGTACTGTATTATTGTTAGTTTTCTTTATATTAATTAATTCTTCTTGCAAATCCTCATCAACTGTATATGCAAGTTTATTTCTAAAAGCTAATTTATCATGATAATATTTGATAAGCCCTAATGAACTTGAATATTTATTGCTTCTACATCCAATCTCATTAACATGGTATCTTTCCATTTCTCTTCCAAATACTTCATCAACTACTAAGTTAAAATCATTAACTTCAGTTGTTCCCCCTGTAAATATTATATAACTAATTTCCAACTTTGTTAAGAGGTTTATTTGCTTTTTAGTAAGGTCTAATAGCTCTTTAATTCTAGAACATATTATCTCACTAATCTCATATTGATTTATTTTAATATTTTCTTTAGAGTTTGTCAACACATCTTCACTCCAACTAGTTGATGCATTTCTCTTACTAGCAAGCGCAAATTTCTCTTTCAATTCTTTTGCTTGCTTTCTACTTATATCATATATGTAACAAATGTCTCTATCGATATTTTTGCCGCCTACTTCAATATTTTCTGTGTCTATTAATATTCCTTTTTTGAAAATACTTACTTCTGTTTTTTCTTCTCCTATGTTTACTACTGCTACATTTTTTGAATCTAATGTTTTATTTTTAAATTCGTAATAATCAGCTACACTTCCAAAGTTTATATCTACGATTCCTACTCCTATACTATCAAGTAGTGATACTGCAGCATATACATTCTTTTTAGGAGCTAAACTCATTACTGCTTTACATCTTAATACTTTTGCTTGTTTTCCTTTTGGATCTTTTGTTTTCTCTTCATCATCAAGCATAAATTCTATAGGCATAATTGAAACAAATTCTTTATTATTTGGTACTTTATTGTAAACACATGATTGAAGTACTTTTACTATATCATTTCCTGTTACTATAGAGTCTTCACTTTTAATATTTATTTTTCCTTCTACCATAGTGAATTCTGCATAGTATGATGGAATTGTTAATACTACTTTATTTATTCTTATATTTAACATTTCTTCGCATCTATTGAATACTTCTTTTAATGATATTAATGTATCTTCTGGGTTTACTATAATACCTTTTTTAACTCCTTTTGATTTTACTTCAGATACAGCAAGAACGTGTACATCGTTTTCGTACACTTCGCCTACTACTAACTTAACTGTAGAACTACCAATATCTAAACTTGATATTATTTCTTTCATGTATCCTCCTATAATCAATTATCATTATATCAAAAAAAATTCTTTTTTTAAAGAATTACTTCATCAAAAACGTATTTTATACTAAATTCATAGTATGGTTGTTCTATTACGTCTTTACCATTATACGTTATTCTTATATTTAACTTTTCTGTTTTGCCACCTTCAATGATGTCATTTTTATCTAAAGATATGTCTAAATTTACATTCTTGGTATCAATATTTGCGAATATATTTTCTATGTATAAGTTTGTTATTTTAGCATTTATATTTCCTATGTTTGTTACATCTATACTAAATGAATTTGTTTTTCTAAACTTATTTAAGTCAGGTACTTTGACTGTTATTGTGTTATTATCACTATCTAGTTTTACTGTCATATCAGTTTCATAATCTATTGTTACATTACTAAACTTGATATCATAGTATTTCTTTTTAATATCAGCATTTCCTCTAACTGTGAAATTATTAAAAAGATAATATAATGAACAAGTTAAAACTACAAAAATAAATAATAATACAATCAACGTATACTTTATCTTTTCTTTCATAGTACCCTTCCTATTCTATAGATATAATAACATAAATATAGAAAAAAAGCATTAGTTTCCTAATACTATTGTTATTCTATTATAAAATTATTTTATTACTAAATTGAATTTATGTTTTTTTGTGCTATGTACATTAATATTTATGATTATTCATAAATTATGCCTTCTTTATATTTTTCGATGCATTTCTTACTTGGATTATATAAATTAGTTGGTAAATCATTTAAATCAAACCATTTCCATTCTAATATTGTTTCTGGCTCCATTTCTTTTGTTTCTCCAGTGTATTCTCTTGCTATAAATCCAACAGTAACATAGTGTGCAGTATCTGTCATGTCATCTGATATACATAATAAATCTAGTTTTGTTGCTTTTAAACTTGTTTCTTCTTCTAATTCTCTTTTTGCTGCATCAACTAATTTTTCCATGAATTCTACTTTTCCACCAGGCATAGTCCATGTTCCTTGACCTTGTAGTTCACTACTTGCTTTTTCTTTGTTTGGATTTCTTAATCCTAGCAATATTTTGCTTTCTTTTAATACCATTACTCCTACACCTAAACCTGGTTTCATTTATCTTCACCTCTACGCTGATTATACCATAGTTTAAGTCGTGTGCACTAGTATATTTAAAAATTAAACATATATATTCTTATATTTTTATTTTGTTAGGAAGTTAATAATTAAATCAATTAATATTTCTTTTTCTTTTGGATTAGACTCTGCTACTAAAAGGGTTATTGCTACTAATGTATTATTTTCTATTACCTTCTTTTTGAACTGTCGCAAATTTTGCGACAGCTGAACTATCTAGTTCTTCTTTTAAAACATTATTAATATGTTTTCCTATTGTTTTAATATCTCTATCAAACAGTTTGGCTAGTTGTTCACGATTTAACCATACTGTTTCATCCTTCATATTAACTTCTAATTTTACCTTTTGATTTTCAAATAATACTATTTCATTTTTCATTATTTTATCCTCCTAATATTATAGTTAGATAAAACTTTATAAAATACTTCAAATTGCATTTAAAAAGTATTAGTTTCCTAATACTATTTTGTTAGAGATACTACTGATGTTGAAGATGCCACTTTAAGAAGCTCTTCGTTCGTTAGGTTTTCACCTATGATGTAGTAATCTTTTCCATTCATATTCCAATTTAGAGATGAGCCAGTTAGTGTACCTAAGACATTTTCATAAAATACTAGTTCTCCGGACACACTTGTTACTTCAAAATCTTTTGGTGCTTTTGATGCTTCTTCTATTAAGATAAACGATTTATCACCAGTGAATGTTAGTATTACTCTTTCTGAATCTTTTGACTTAACAGTTTCTTCACTTTTGAATTTTGTACCAGTTGGCAAGTACATTGGATAAACTATTTCGTCAATCTTGCTTACGTCTTTACAACATTCTTCATCTGCATTACTTTCTACATTGAAATAATCTTCTTTGAAGTCAGGTTTAAAATCTATTTTAGATATTTTAAATGTTATATTAGCAACTCCATCTTTATTAAATACATTTACTTCTTCTGGATTCATGTCTTTGTTGAATACTATTTTTTGACTTATGAGTGAACTATTATTTGGATAATTTACTGATGAAGATAAGATATATTTGTCTTCATTTTCTTCTAAAATAACATTTGAATCATTTTCTAGGTCTTTTAATAAAGATGTTAAGATATATGCTTGACTACTGTTATATGGCCATTCACTTTGAAATTTAAAACTTTTATTAAGTGATGGTGTTACGACATAAACTCCGTCTTTATTCTTTAATATTATTTGTTCATGGCTATTATCTTTGTTAGTTAACGATGCTTTATAATAGTCTCCTTCCATATAATCTACTTTAACATCGTAATGATAAAGTTCTTCATTACTAACTATATCCATTTGACCTGTTAGAGTATATTTTGAGTTATCATCTAAAAGTTTTTTATATTCATTTATTGCTTTTTTAGAATCCATTTTGTTACAGCCTACTAAAAGAAAACATGATACTAGTAATAATATTACTTTTTTTATATTAATTCCCCCTTCACACTAAATTATATTTTAGTTTGTACTTTATATGAATAGAAAATTTAAAATGAGTAAATAATAATAGTGTGTAAGGAGGAAAGATGAATACGCTTTATAAAGTTGCACTTACATTTACTATAATAGGTGCTATTAACTGGGGTATGGTTGGAGTGTTTAATGTTAACTTAGTATCTTTGCTCTTTGGAGTTGATTCTATGTTAACCAATCTTGTATATGCTATTGTTGGTATATGTGGCATTATATCAACTGGTATATTATTAAAACCACTAGATGAAAAAATCAAATAGTGGTTTTTTTACATTTAAAAAGCAGTATTTCTACTGCTTTATTTTTTTATTATAATCCTAGAGATGCTTTATCTACTTTTACACCAGGACCCATAGTTGTTGAAACACTAATGTTTTTAACAAAAGTACCTTTAACAGCTGTTGGTTTGTTTTTAACTATTTCATTAACGATAGCTCTTAAATTTTCTTCAAGTTTTTCTTCGCTAAATGATAGTTTTCCGATTGACATATGAACGTTTCCATAAGAATCATTCTTATATTCAACCATACCTTTTTTAATATTAGTGATTGCATCTTTAACATTAGTAGTAACTGTTCCAAGTTTTGGGTTTGGCATTAATCCTTTAGGACCTAAAACTTTACCAAGTTTACCTAATAATGGCATCATTTCTGGAGTAGCTACGATTGTATCGAATTCGAACCAATTTTCTTTTTCGATTTTTTCGATCATATCTTCTGCTCCACAATAATCAGCTTCACCAGCTTCAGCAGCTTTAGTTTTAGTAACAACTAATATTCTTTTAGTCTTACCAGTTCCATTTGGAAGAACAAAACTTCCTCTGATATTTTGATCAGTCTTTTTAGCATCAATATTTAATTTTAATGCTAAGTCTACAGATTCATCAAATTTTCTAGGTTTAAGACTTTTAAGTACTTTTATCGCTTCAGTAACATCATAACTTTTATTTTTGTCAACGTTACCTAATGCTTCCACATACATCTTACTATGTTTTTTCATAAACTTAACCTCCTTATGTGGTATTTGGATTATCTATATTTTCTCACGAATAATTTTATTTTTATTTAATTATTCTTCGCTTGCTTTATCTTCGTCTTCTTTAGATTGTTCTGTTGATTCAACTTCAACATTAGCACCTTCAGCCATAGCTTTAGCGCTTTCTTCCATTTCTTCAAGAGCTTCTTCTAATTTAGCAGCTTGAGCTTCTGCTTCAGCAGCTTCTTTAGCATGTTCAGCTAATTCTGAATCATTAAGTCCCTTAATAGCAACACCCATATTTCTAGCTGTTCCAGCAACTGTATTAATAGCAGCTTCTTGATCATATGCATTTAAATCAGGCATTTTGATTTCAGCTATTTTAACGATATCGTCTTTTGAAATAGTTGCAACAATGTTATTAGCACCTTTTGTACTACCTTTTTCAATTCCAGCTGCTTTCTTAATTAATGATGCAGTTGGTGGAGTCTTTAATACGAAGTCAAATGTTCTATCATCATAAATAGATACTTCAACTGGTATGATATCTCCCATTTTTTCTCTTGTTGCTTCATTGTATTTTGTACAGAATTCTTGTAGATTAATTCCTGTAGGCCCTAATCCAGTACCGATTGGTGGAGCTGGTGTAGCTTTACCTGCTGGAATTTGTAATTTGATTTTCTTTACAACATTCTTTGCCACGAAAAACACCTCCTATATATTTTAGTTATTTTTTTTCGCGAGTGGTTCCGCGATAATCCTTAAATCTCCCACTTCTAATTTATATCCACCGATATAAATCGACTACTTGATAATAGCATAAAAGTTGTATAAAATCAAGGAAAATAAGCATAATATTAATGATTATTATGAAAAAAATTAAAATTATTGGTGTTTTTGTTATTATGGGTTTATCTGTTTTATCTCATTTTATGTATAAATGGTTTAATAACTTTATATTTAGTATACTTTTCCCTGTTAATGAAAGTATATGGGAACATATGAAATTGCTTATTACTCCAGTACTCTTTTATGCATTAATTGAGTATTTTATTTATAGAAAGAAAAATATAAAATTTAATAATTTTTCTTTATCATATGGTATTTCTATAATAGTTGGTATTATTTCATATCTTATTGTTTACTTACCTATTGATTACTACTTCGGACATAATATGATTATGTCTATAGTACTATTATTTCTTGATTATATTCTTATATCTTATATTAGTTATTGTATTCTTAATACTAAAGAAATTAAGTATTCTAAGATGATTGGAACTTTATTAATTATATTTACATACTTTATATTTTATTATCTAACGTATTATCCAGTACACTCTTACTTATTTTATGATACTAAAGATAAAGTATATGGCATCAAAAAAGAGGATTAATTCCTCTTTTAAAGTTCAATGATTTTATGTTTGTTTGGATCTACTAGTATTTTAACTGCGTCATCCATACCGCTTGTTAATCTTTCGAATGCTTTTTGTACGTCATCTAAAGTTACAATATCATCTATGTATTTTGCTAAGTTAATTTTTCCTTTAGAAGCTAGTTCAATAACTTCATCAAATTCTTCTCTTTTGTATGCGATAGAACCTTTGATATTAACTTCTTTCATTACTCCCATAACTAATGGTATTTGTACCATTCCAAGTGATATACCAACTAAAGTTAAGTTACCATTTGGTTTAGTAAACATAAGTCCACTAGATAATGCTGGGCTATTTCCACAGCAATCACATACTACATCGAATCCTTCAGCGTTTGTACGTGTCATTAATTTTTCAGTTAATTTTGGATCAAGTGCATTAAACCATTCGTCTGCAGCGCCTAATTTTACTGATTTAGTTCCTCTTGCTTCATTAGTTTCTGTTAATGCCACATAAGATGCACCTTTTAGTTTTAGAAATTCAGCTGTTAAAAGTCCTATGATTCCACCACCTATAACTAAGCATTTATCTCCTTTTTTAACGTTTGATACATTTGCTGCTCTTAAACCTACTGCCGCTGGCTCAATCATAGCTCCTACTTCAAAGCTTACTGTATTTGGAAGAAGTCTTACCATGTCTTCACGTACTAAAACTCTACCACCAAATCCACCTGGAAAGTCTAAGCTAAGTCCAACTGCATGTGTCCAAGTTTCACTACATAATTGTACATTTCCTTCTTTACAATTTTTACATTTTAAACATGGACTAATTGGAAGAGCTGTAACTCTATCTCCTTCTTTAAACTTTTTACTATTAGCAGCATCAATAACAATACCACTAAATTCATGACCCATTACTAGATTCTTAGGATTTCCTTCTACCCAATAATGAATATCAGAACCGCAGATACCAACTTTTAATACGTCTATTAAAATGTATCCTTCTTTGCCAACCATATTTTCTTTCTTCTCTACTTCTATTTTTCTAGCACCTTTTAATACAGCACTTCTCATTAATATCACACCCTATTCTTTAAATATTTTACCATAACAAAATAAAAAATGCATTATTTTTTAATGCATTTTATTAATAATTTTCAGCTTTTAATTCCATGTAGCTTTCTGGATGTTTACATACTGGGCAAACTTTTAATGCAGTTTTTCCTTTATATACGTGTCCACAATTTCTGCAAATCCAAATTTTTTCTTCATTACGTTCAAATACTAAATTGTTTTCAATATTACCAACTAATTTCATATATCTTTCTTCGTGATGTTTTTCAATTTCACCTACTTGTTCAAACAATTTAGCAATATTGTCAAATCCTTCTTCTTTAGCAGTTTTGGCAAATTCTTTGTACATATCTGTCCATTCATAATTTTCTCCAGCTGCTGCATCTTTTAAATTTTCAATTGTACTTGGAACGCTTCCACCATGTAATTCTTTGAACCACATTTTAGCATGTTCTTTCTCATTATTAGCTGTTTCTTCAAATATAGCAGCTATTTGTTCATAGCCATCTTTCTTAGCTTGACTAGCATAATAAGTATATTTATTTCTAGCTTGGCTTTCACCAGCGAATGCTGCTAAAAGATTTGCTTCTGTTTTACTTCCTTTTAATTCCATTTTATTACCTCCTATGTAAGTTTTTCTTACTTATTAATTATATCATTTTAATATAAAAAGTCAATTTAGTTTTCACTAGATTGACTTTCATCTTTTTTGTCTTCTACTTCAGTATAAAGTTCTGGTGTTATAATTTCATCTTCATAAAATTTACCAGTTTTACTAAGTATTTTTATATTTAAATCACTATCAACTTCTACTATATATTTTATACTATAATCTTTTTCTGCATCTTCTTTTGAAGTATTTATATATTTAATTTCTATTTCGGCACTTCCAGCTTCTAGAGCTTTGAAAGTTATCTTTTGGACAGTTTCTAGTACATTGTCTTGATCTTTGTAAAGAAATTCATCGCCTACTGATTTAATTACATTAGAATTTAATATTGTTGTTTGCCATAAATAACCATTTTCAGCATCACAATTTAATTCTAACTTCATCATATTGCCTTTTTGTTCAGTTTGTTTACATCCAGTTATCAAGATTAACATAAGTAGTATTACACTTAAAACCTTTAACTTTTTCATAATTCCTCCGATAATCTATATCTGAAAATTATATTTCATCTACTCTTTTAGATACTTGAATTAAGTCTACTTCTACTGGTGTTTCTTGTCCGAATAGATCGATAAGAACTGTTAGTTTTTCATTTTCTTTATCTTCACTTTCGATCTTACCATACATTCCTTTGAATGGACCATCTATGATAGTTACAGTGTCTCCAACTTCTACATCTGTATTAATTGGTGTTGTTGTATCTACTCCATCACCTATAAATTTCTTAACTTCTTCTGGTGATAGTGGAATTGGTTTAGCACCTTTTCCTGATGAACCTATAAATCCTGTTACTCCTGGAGTGTTACGTACAACATACCAAGCTTCATCGCTCATTATCATTTCGATAAGAACATATCCTGGGAACATCTTTTTAACTCTTTCTTTTTTTACTCCATCTTTTACTTCAATTTCTGTTCTTTCTGGAATAATAACTCTAAAAATATTGTTTTCCATTCCCATGCTTTCACGTCTTGACTCTAAATAATCTTTAACTTTTTGTTCATGTCCACTGTATGCATTAACAACATACCATAATTTCTTTTCTTCCATTAGAATAACCCCCTAACTAGTGCGAATAATGCATCTAATCCATAAAAGAATAAACCAAAGAATACTAGCATTACTACTGTTATACAAGAATATTTTACTAATGTTTTTCCATCTGGCCATTTTACTGTTTTAGCTTCTTTTTTTACTCCTTTAAAGAAACTTTTAATTTTTTTCATTCTACCCTCCAAAAAAAAACACTTTCATGTGTTATCTAGATAATACCATAATTATTAGGTAAATTCAAGTGTTTTTAGTTAATTTCAATTATATCTTTTATCATTATTTTAGTTCCATCTATTGTTAGAAGATAGTCATAACTTTTAGATATTATTATATAATCTTTTTCTTCGTTTATTGTTTTTATGTGAAATTTCTTTTTGTAGATGAAATCATTTGATCTAAAGAGTTCGTTTATTTTTCTTTGAAGTGTGTATTCATCTAATTGTTTTGGTTCTTCTATTATTTCATCGTTATCTTTATATGAATAGAATACTTCTTTGTTGTTATCAATTTTCTTATTTATTTTGTTTACGAATATCTCAGGTATTTTCTTCATTTTACCACCTAAGATATTATATTAATTTAGTACTCTATATATTCGTGTCTTTTTATATCTCTTTCTTTTATTGATTCACGTTTATCATATAGTTTTTTACCTTGACATACACCTAGTTCTACTTTTGCTTTACCTCTTGTAAAGTATATTTTTAATGGAATTAGTGTATATCTTTTAGTAGTTATTTCCGAATCTATTTTTAAGATTTCTCTTTTATGAAGCAATAGTTTTCTTTCTCTTCTCTCATCGTGATTGAATATGTTACCTTCTTCATATTTTGCAATATACATATTAGTTAGATATACTTCACCATTTTTTATTCTTGCGTATGAATCGTTTATATTTGCATTTCCTTTTCTAAGACTTTTTATTTCTGTTCCTTGTAGTTCTATTCCTGCTTCGTAAGTTTCTTTTATAAAATAATCATAATGAGCTTTTCTATTAAGTATTTCCATTTTATAATTTCCTTACTAATGCGAAGTCTATTTCACGTTTGTCTGGATTACTACCTATACAAGAAACTAGTATTTTGTCTCCATATCTATAAACTACTCTACCTTTTTTAGTATATCCATATACTGCATCGTTGTATTCATATGGGAATGGTTTTACATGTTCTGCAATAAATTGTTCTATTTCATTAGGATCTGTTAGTGTCTCTAATTCTTTAGCATCTTCTTCGTTCATTATGAAATCTACTTTTCCATCAATATATTTATCAGTTGTTTCTGCGAAGAATGAGTTTTGCATTGGACTATCAAGTGTTGCTTCAAATGTTTTACCTATTTTGTCTTGCATATATACTGCATCGTAATAATCATCTACTGCGTATTCACATTCTGCACTTGTTCTTTCACACTCAGATATATGATCACATACTTCTGTTAAATATGAAGCCCAGAATCTTAAATTTTCTTCACTATAATCTTTTTCTACTAAGAATACTCTAAATATTGTGTGTACAAGTAAGTCTGCCATTCTTCTAATTGGAGAAGTAAAGTGACAATAATCTTCTTGTCCTAAACCGAAGTGTCCTTCGTTTTCAGGTGAGTATCTTGCCTTTTGCATACTTCTTAATAGCTTTTTACTAAATACATTATAGTGTTCACTATCTTTTAAGTATTCAAGTAAGTCTCTTATATCCCTACTGCTTACATTTTCTGGATTAATCTTTTTAGGATAATTTACTCCAAATACGCTAAGCATTGTCATGAAATCTTCTATCTTTTTAGGATTTGGTTTTTCATGAATTCTGAATACAAATGGTACCATTTGAGGAATTATCTCAGCTAAAGCACCACATACGAATCTTGTAAATCCAACATTAGCATAAATCATATGGTTTTCAATTATATGTTCTGCTTCTCTTTGGACTCTTGGCTGTATATCTATAAGTTTATCATTTTCATCAAATATTTGTTTCTTTTCACCATTTGAATCAAAGTCGCACTTTCCATCTTTAGAAAGTCTAGTATCCATTACTTTAGATACTTTATACATCAATTTGATAATGTCATTAATTGGTATATTAACTTCATTGCCTGGTTTAAAATCCTCAAGTTTATTAAATTCTAATAATCTTTCAGGAGTAATACAATTTTTAAATGCTATGTCATCTATTGTTTCATTTTCTTTAACTGTGTATTTAATTGTTGTGTAATCTTTAGTGTCTTCTGTTTCTTTACCTTCTAAAATATCTTGAACAGCATCATAATTCATTTTCTTTTTAGATCTAATAACTGATAAGAATACTTCTTGATTAACTATACGTCCTGAATGGTCTATTTCAAGTCTACAACTTACTGCATATCTATCTTCATTTGGATTTAATGAACAAATTCCATTTGAAAGTTCTATTGGAAGCATTGGTCCAACTTTATTAGCTAGATAGTCTGAGTTACCTTTGCTTTCTGCGTATTTCCATATAGCACTTCCCATTTTTACATAGTAACTAACATCTGCGATGTCAACTGTTACTTGATAATTAGCGTTTTTACATATTTCATCATGAACGGCGTCATCTATATCTTTAGTATCTTTGCCATCCATTGTGGTTGTCGTATCTCCTCTTAAATCTCGTCTTCCTAGTTTTAATTCTTTTTCTATTTCAATTGGGTCTAATTTTTTTGGAAATTTCTTTGCTTCTTCTTTAGCATCTTCTGGTACTTGTACGCTTACTCCAAATTCGCTTGCTATCATGGCTATTTCAGTATCATTTCCTGGAGCATTTTTGTGTCCAATTACTCTATCTATTTTAGCTAAAACTTTTCCTTTTGATAAATCTCTTACATAATCAATGTGAACTATTAAGCCATCTACTAAACTAAAATCAGTATTATCTGTATCAACTATTACTTCATATGGAAGTTCTTTATCAAGTGGAACTATTTTATAAACACCATCTACATCTACTACTTCTGCTAAACTTCTACCTAGGGAACGTTTTAATACTTTTACTACTTTTCCTTCGTTCTTTTCTTTATTTACATAATCGACAAGAACAGTATCATTGTCAGTAGCACCTTTCATATTATTTTTAGCTATAAAAATATCTGGCCCTTCTTTTACTAGAAGATGTGCATTACCTTTTTCATGCATGTCCAAAACACCTGTAATTAATTCATTCTTTTTATAAGTATTTCCATTTGTTTGTCTAAGTATTCCATCTCTACATAGTTTATCAAGTTCATCCATTACTTTTCTATAATCTTCAACTGTGCTATTTTTGTATAGCATATTAACTATCTCAATTGGATTTAAATTTCTATTTTCTCTTTCAATTATTTCTAATATTTTTTCTCTCATAATTACCTCTACTTCCATTTTATCATAGAAATTAAAAAGTTCATAACAGATTTATGAACTTTATTAACATTTTTATATAGATAAAATCATTGAAAGAACAATAAATGCAAAACCTAATACATAAGTAAGTCTTGTTATAAATTTCTCAAATCCTCTTTCTTTTGATTTACCTAAAAGCACACTGTTTCCACCAGTTATTATTTGACTTGCATCACTAGCCTTATTACTTTGTAATAGAACTACTACGATTAATATAACTGATATTACTAATAAAACTTTTTCCATGTTTTTCTCCCTCGAGTGATATTATACTATATTTAGTAATTATTTACAAGAATTAGTTTTTTTCTTCAAGTTCTTCTTCTATTTTAAGAAGTCTATTGAATTTACAAATTCTTTCTCCACGTGATACTGAACCAGTTTTTACAAATGGAATATTTAGTGCTACTGCGGCATCTATGATGAATGTATCTGTTGTTTCTCCACTTCTGTGTGACATAATGCATGTATAATTACTCTTTTTAGCAAGTACTATTGTTTCTAGCATTTCGTAGAATGTACCTATTTGATTTGGCTTAATTAGAATTGAATTACAAAGTCCATTTTCAATGCCATGTTCTAATTCTTTTTTGTTTGTTACGAATAAATCGTCCCCTACTATATTTATTTCTTTGCCTAATCTATCTGTTATTAGTTTGAATCCTTCATAGTCATTTTCATCATATGGATCTTCTATTGATATGATTGGATAATTCTTAACTAAATCTAAATAGTAATCTAAAAGTTCTTCTTTATTTAAGAATTTGTCTTCTATTTTATACGTTTTAGTTGTTTCATTATAAAGTGATGATGCTGCAACATCAAGAGCGATAAATACATCCTTTCCTGGTACGTATCCTGCTGTTTCAGTTGCTTTTACTATGTAATTTAGTGCTGTTTTATTTGTTTCTAAGTTTGGTGCAAAACCACCTTCATCTCCTACAGATGTTGCAAGTCCTTCGTTATCTAAAAGTTTCTTTAATGCATGAAATACTTCGCTTGCACATCTAAGATCTTCTTTAAATGATTCTCTTTTTGGAACAATCATAAATTCTTGAATATCTATATTATTTTTTGCATGCATTCCGCCATTAACAATGTTAAACATAAGTCGTGGTATTTTCTTTTCTCTAGGATTTAGATATTCGTATACTTCTTTTCCTGCTTCTGCGGCTGCTGCTTTTACACATGCAAGACTTACTCCTAAAGTTGCATTTGCACCAAGTTTACTTTTGTTAGGTGTTCCATCTATCTCAATCATTTTAGTATCTATTTCTTTTATTTGTGATACATCAAACCCTAAGATTGCATCCTTAATAAGTGTATTCACATTATTTACTGCTTTTAACACACCTTTTCCACAGTATCTTTCATCGTTATCTCTAAGTTCTAAGGCTTCTCTACTACCAGTAGAAGCTCCTGATGGAACCGCAGCAACTGCTTTTATTCCTTTTTCAGTAGTTACTTCTACTTCAACGGTAGGATTACCTCTGGAATCAAGAATTTCTCTTGCTTTTATATTTGTTATTTTGCTCATAAATATACCCTCCAATTATTTACATAATCATTATACTATTTTTTTTGATAATATGCTATAATATTCTTGTTAAAAAAGGGAGACAAGTTATGGATATTAAAGAAATCAAACCAGAAGTATTTAGTGAGTATGCTAAAAATCATATACTTAAAAACTTCTTTCAAACAAAAGAATATGGGGAATTAATGAAGCATAGTGATTTCTCTGTTATGTATGTAGGCGCTTATCATAAAGGATTAATTGTTGGTGCTAGCTTAATTTTATATAAATCTATTGGTCCAAATATGAAATATGGATATGCTCCTCGTGGGTTTCTTGTTGATTTTTATGATGAAACATTACTTAAAATGTTTACTAAAAAAATAAAAGAATATTTTTTTATGAAAGGATTTGCCTTTATAAAAATTAATCCAGAAGTTACATATTCAGTGATTAATTTTGAAGATAAAAGTAAACTTGTTAATACAAAAAGTAAAGATTTAGTTTTAAAGCTTAAAGAGTTAGGCTATGATAAATTGAGAGACAACTTATATTTTGAATCATTGCTTCCTAAGTATACACCAGTTATATATTTACCTAATTACGATTTTAATGCACTTGATGAAAAATTACTTAATGATATGAAAGAAGCAGAGCTTTCTGGTGTTAGTATAACTAATGGAACTGAAGAAGATATAGAAAAGTTTTATTCTTTTGTAAATGATAAAGAAAGCAAAACTTCTACATATTATAAGTTTTTTTATAAAGAGTTTAAAAAAAGTGATATGGTTGATTTATTGATGATTAACCTTAATTATGAAATCTATGTTAAATATTTACAAAAACAATATATATTTGAACAAGAAAAAAATGATGCTTTGAATAGACAATTTGAATTAACACCCAATGATGCTGCTTTATATGCAAAAAAAACTAGAAGTGATGATATCATGAATAGAATTTCTGCTGATATGGCTTTAGCGAACTTAAGAATGCAAGAAAATAATACTAAAGAAGTACTTGGTGCTGCATTTGTTGTCAAATACGAAGGAAGAGTTACTATAATAATAACTGGATATAATAAAGATTTTCAGGGAATTGATATTAAAACATATATTTTCTACAAAATTATTGAAGAGTATAAAAAAGCAGGTTATTTATATTTAGATTTATATGGTATTACTGCTGATTTTACTGATGCTAATCCATATAAAACACTTAACGATTTTAAACTTAAATTTAAACCTACTGTATACGAATATATTGGTGAATTCGACTTAATTGTTAATAAACCATTCCATCAATTGTTATGGTCAACTAATAAAATACAAAAAGAATTTTACAAACCAGCTATTAAAAGAACTGGAGCAAATTAAAAGAATTTCATTAATTGAAATTCTTTTTTTTATACGTATTTTTCAAGATCCTTTGGCACTTTATCATTTACTATCATGTCTATAATTTTATTTTCTTTTTCCTCTGATACTTCTTTTCCAGTTATATCAGATAGTTCATGTATTATTTCTTTTAAGGTATTTCTATCCTTAAAATTTCCTTCTTGTAATTTTCTTGCTAATCCTATTATTGTATCTTTGTCTACATTTGTTTTTTCTGTAATCCTATTAAAAAGATTATCATTCACATATATCACCTAACTTATTATATGTAAATAATAATCTTTTGTTCTTTTGTCCTAAAAATTAAACATTAACCATTCTGGTTTATATATCATAAGTATTCCAATTATAATCATTATAAGTCCACCTATTAAGTGTGAATACTTTCCATATTTATTAGATATCGCTTTGATTTCCAATGTCTTCATTGCTATTATAAATATTATAATATCATCTATCATAAAGAATAAAATATATATTAATGAATAAAGAATTTGTCCAAGCTTACCTACTTCATTTATTGTAAGTATTTGAGTAAACATCACTGGTAATCCAAGTGAACAAAGAAGTTCAATAATATTAACTGAAGCGGCTAATAGAATTATTCCTATAAGTGCTAGTATGAAAGACTTTTCTTCTACTATTTTTTGAATTGATTTTATGATTTTCTTTCTATTTTTTGTGTCCACCACTTCACAGCCATCATCTTTTTTGAAGAAGAATGAGTTTACTTGAAGTACTCCAAATAATACTGCTACAAAAGCAATCGCAACTCTTATATATAAAATTTTATTTAAAAATACTGCTAGATTTAGCCAAGATATTAAAAACAAGAAATATACCAAAGCTGATGATACTAAGAAAGCAATGCCTAATGCCCACATTCTTTTTCTATTTTTCATACCAAGTAACATTGATATCAAGAATAAAAGTATCCACATTGCACATGGATTAAATCCATCTACCAATCCAATAACTACTGCTGCTAAACCTATTGAAACATCCTTTATTTTTTGCTTACCAAGTATTGGTATTTTTACTTCTGTTTCTTGATAATCTGTTTTAGTATCTTCTTCATTTTTATCCTCTACTACCCCTAAATAAATCCCTACTTTATCTTTATAATTTACATTTTTGTAATATTCAACCGCATTTTTTATTCTTTCTGGTGTTATTTCTTCATCAAATCCTGAAATTACTGTTTCACCAATTATTAGATATGGAATTCCACTAGATGTATCATTTAATATGTCATGCACTTTCGAATATTTTTCTTGGTTTTCTTTATCATACCATACCTCATATCTATGTATCTTTATGAATTCATTTTTATTTAAATAACTATCTAACCATTTTTCTTCTTCTTTGCAGTGAGGACATCCATCACCATAAAATAAATAAATATTTAAATCTTTTTCACTTCCAAATACTAAGTATGGAATAAATAAAAGTAAAAATAATAATATTTTTAATGTTTTTTTCATAGTTCACCTTCTATTATTTTTATAAATTCTTCTTTTTTATGTTCACCACATAATCTTGTTATCTCTTTATCTTCTTTATAAAAAATAAACACCGGAAGGATTTTTCCTACATTGAATTTTTCTATGTCATCAAAGTCAAAGTCATAATCTTCAAATTCTATATTTTTATATTCGTTTTTAAGTTCATTAATTATTTTATTCATTATAATACACGATGGACATCCTAATGAATTTATTTTCACTATTTTCATATTTACCTCCTAATTAAGCGATTTAGATTTTTGTATTTTATATGTGCACTTTACTATAAATTTTCTTGTAAATAGTCTGTTTGCAAATACTCCTAACTTTATGGTAAATCCTGGTATAATTATTAATTTATTTCTATTCATACACTTTATTGTATACTTTACAACATCTTTACTTTGAAGAGATTTTACTCCAAATTTAACATGTGCTCTTTCATTAAATCCTGTATCAACAGGTCCTGGACAAAGTATGTGAATTTTAACATTACTTTTATCTCGTCTTAGCTCTTCATATATCCCCATACTTAAGTTATAAACATATGATTTAGTTGCATAGTATGTTGACATAAGTGGACCTGGTTCAAAAGCCGCTGAAGAAGCAACATTTAATATTCTTCCTTTGTCTTTTTTAACAAAATCCTGTAAGAATAGTTTAGTTAATATATGATAAGTTATAATATTTAAATCTATCATATTAAGTTCGTTGTCTAAATTGGTATCAACAAATTTTCCAAATGCTCCGAAACCTGCATTATTGATTAGTAAATCTACTTTACCTTTATATTTATTATACAATTTATAAACATTTTCTTTTACACTTAGGTCCATTACTTCGATTTCAACATTTGTTTTTAATTCTTTAGCAAGTTTTTCTAATTTATCTTCTGATCTTGCTACTAAAATTAAATCATAACCATCTTTTGAAAGTTCTGTTGCAAAATCAGCTCCTAAGCCATTAGATGCACCTGTTATTAAAGCTATCATTTTATCACCTAGTAATTATTTTAGCATAGTTTTTTTCTAAAAAAAAGATTGTTGTTACAATCTTCTTCTTTTATTTGTATTTGTTTTTAATGATAAGCTTATTCCTATGTCTAAGTTAATATTTGCAATTTCAATAAAGTTTAATAATTTTTATAAACACTTTAACATTTTCTCTATTTCCATATAAATACACAATTTATATATCAATATCATATTTATGGCCATTTTCATGGGCTACTCCATCGGAAGTGCACCGATTGTCAGTTATCATTACGGGGCGGGAAATCATACAGAGCTGAAAAATCTCTTCCGGAAGAGCCTGACCTTTCTGATGATTTCCGGTGTGGTGCTTCTGGCAGCATCCGAGGTGCTGGCAAGGCCGCTGTCGGCAATTTTCGTCAATTATGATGCCGGGCTGCTGGAGCTGACGGTTCATGTTCTCCATGCGGGTCATCATGTCAGAGAGGCGAGCAGCGGGAACCTCACCGTGCAGCTCCGCCTTAAAGGACTTGAGCTGCTGCTCCATGTCGTGGTTGCCGTTGGAGGCGCGGAGCATGCGCTCCAAACGCTCCAGTTCCGCCATGGCGATGGTGCGATCCAAACGCTCGTAGCGTTCTTCAGTTCTCTCGGTCATCTTAAAGCTCCTTTCCTGCATCCTGAACCCTGTCTTTCGCTGTGGATTCCCCGCGAGCCTGTTTTGCTGCGTGCTCGGCAGAAAAAACCTTGCCGTCAATGGTGC
>OIYR01000420.1_pt1 | contig 23758 bp, 17 predicted proteins | sample 1588221 | NCBI WGS metagenome assembly OIYR01 (sample SAMN03283292) | human gut metagenome | biome: human-associated habitat; material: feces | host: Homo sapiens | place: Peru | collected 2012
GAACTAGAGGCGGTACCCCATAAAAAGTTCTTATCAAACATAATTATTCCTTTCTTCAATTATCAGATATTAACTGTTACATTATATACTTTAGTGTCTTTATCATACGGAACAGTGTTACCACTGATTTCACTGCCGTTGACAATGAGTGAAGAAACTCTTTCGTGCTTCTCATTGCTGATAGTAATGTTATATACAGCATCTCTGAATTTTCTTGTAATTGTCAGATTCTTAATAGAATCTGGCAGACAAGGGTCGATGGTGAGTCCTTCAAATGAAGCTCTTACACCAAGTATATACTGAGAAATACTTGTAAATGTCCATGCAGCGGTGCCTGTAAGCCAGCTGTTTTTTGCTTCACCAAATCTTGCGGCATCTTTGCCGGCAATCATCTGTGAATATACATATGGTTCAGTTCTGTGTATCTCACTTATCTCTTCAAGATATGCCGGACATATTTTCTTATATGTTTCGAATGCTCTGTTTTTATCATCAACAACGGTTTCAGCAATAGATACCCAAGGATTATTATGACAGAATATTCCGGCATTTTCTTTGTATCCAGGTGGATAAGAAGACACCTCACCGAGTTCAAGATGATAAGACTTGTAAGCTGGTTGTAAAATCATGATTCCGTACTTTGTATCAAGAATTTTTTCTACTGAATCCATAGCTTTCTGAGCGAGTCCTTCTTTCACACCTATACCTGCCATAACACAGAAGCCCTGTGGTTCAATGTATATCTGTCCATCTTCACATTCATGTGAACCAACCTTACGGCTTTCAGCATCATATGCACGAAGGAACCATTCACCATCCCAGCCTGCATCAAGAACAGCTTTATACATGTCATCAACATGGGAACGTACGGCATTTTCTTCATCTGTAAGACCTGTCAGGTGGCATATGTCTGCATATTCATTGCCATATTTTACATACATTCCAGCGATAAATACTGATTCGGCAACAGGTCCTTCTGATGGTCCGGTAGTCTGGAAAGATTCACCCGGAGCAGAAGAGAAGCAATTTAAGTTGAGACAGTCATTCCAGTCAGCTCTTCCGATAAGTGGTAGCTTATGCGGTCCAAGATGAGTAGTTGTATAATTAAAGGATCTTCTTAAATGTTCCATAAGCGGCTGTGCCTTACTTGTATCGCAGTCAAATGCTACATTTTCATCAAGAATGCTGAAGTCACCAGTTTCTTTAAGATATGCAGCTGTTCCTGCAATAAGCCAGAGAGGATCATCATTAAAGCCTGAACCAATATCAGAATTACCTTTCTTAGTTAATGGCTGATACTGGTGGTAAGCACTTCCATCTTCAAATTGAGTGGCAGCAATATCAAGAATTCTCTGTCTTGCTGAATCAGGAATAAGATGCACAAAGCCAAGCAAATCCTGACAGGAATCTCTGAATCCCATACCACGACCGGTTCCAGACTCATAATAGGAAGCAGATCTTGACATGTTAAATGTTACCATGCACTGATACTGATTCCATATATTAACCATACGACAGAGCTTCTTGTCTTCTGTGTCAACAATATAAGAAGAGAGAAGATGAGTCCAATAATCCTTTAAAGCAGCAAGTGCAGCATCAAATTTTGCCGGAGTGTTGTATTTTTCAAGAAGGGCATACGCGGGTTCTTTATTGATGATTCCGAATGATTCCCACTTCTTATCATCAGGGTTCTCTGCATATCCTATAATGAATACATATTCTTTCTCTTCGCCCGGTTCAAGGTCGATATCGATTCTGAAAGATCCAACAGGTGACCAACCGCTTGCAATAGAATTATACGATATACCTTCTTTAACAGCTTTAGGTATTGCAGGACTTCCGTATGTACCGATGAAACTTTCTCTGCTAGTATCGAAACCGCTGGCAGCAGTGCTGACGGCATGAACAGCATAATGGTTACGCCGCTCACGGTATTCTGTCTTGTGATATATTGCTGACATGGCAGAGCCGCCAATAGTAATCTCCGGCTGAACTTCAACTTCGCCTGTGCTGAAGTTACGCTGGAAGTTGTTGCAGTCATCAACTGCATTCCATAAACAGAATTCTATATAAGAATATACTGATAAATGTTTGGCAGCATTTCCTGTGTTCTTAATAGTAAGTTTATCAAGCTCACAATTATCTCCAATAGGAACAAGAGCAGTCTGTGTAGCTTTAATGTCATTCTTAGATGAAGAAATAACTGTATATCCAAGTCCGTGACGACATGTATAATTGTCAACTGGTGTTTGGGATGGCTGCCAGCCGGGATTCCATATGGTATCCTCATCTTTAATATAAATGTAGTGGCCGTTGTTATCTAAAGGAGAATTATTATAGCGATATCTTGTGAGTCGGAGCAGCTTGGCATCCTTATAGAAACAGTATCCTCCGCCGGTATTGCTCTTAAGACTGAAAAAATTCTCGCAGCCTAAGTAATTAATCCATGGCAATGGAGTTTCTGGTGTGGTTATGACATATTCTTTATTGATGTCATCAAAAAAACCGAATTGCATATTATACCTCCTGTACACATATAATTTATAGAAAACGATTAAGTGCATTAAGGTACAAGTTCTAATATTGATTTTATAGTAATAAGTATATTTTAAGGCTTGGATTAAATCAATGATTATTTTGAATTTGAATAAGAATTGGTAGAAATGCACAAAAAATGCGATGATATATAGAAAAATAAGTAAAATTTACAAAAGTGCTTGCATTTATATCTGATATGAGTTATAGTAAAGCTACGAAAACGATTAAGTAATGCATGAAAGGAATGAATCTATGGTATCTATGAAAGATGTTGCTGTAGAATGTGGAGTTTCAATTGCTACAGTAAGTAAAGCTCTCAATGACCATAGTGACATCAGTGAAGAGACACGCAAGAAAGTTAAAGAGGCAGCTAACAGACTTGGATATTATCCGAATTCAGCAGCCAGAGCACTTAAGACGAACCGTTCATATAACATAGGAGTTCTTCTTAATAATGGTCTTGCACATGAGTATTTCGCCGAGGTTCTTGAGAGTTTTAAGAATGAAGCAGAGAAGAAGGGGTATGATATTACATTTGTAAGCAATCACTCTAAGAAGATGACTTTCTACGAACACTGTTTATACAGGAATTTTGATGGCGTGCTTGTAGCTTGTGAGGATTTCAGCAATCCTGAAATCTATGAAATGGTTAACGGGAGATTACCAGTTGTGACCATCGACTACATTTTCAATGGCAGTACATCGGTCAATTCTAACAACGTGAAAGGGATGAGTGAATTAGTACGTTACGCGTACAGCAGGGGACACAGAAAGATAGCTTATATTTATGGAAACGTTGAATCAGAGGTTACGAAAGAGCGTCTGGCAGCCTTTTATAAGACAATGGGTGAATTAGGGGTAGAAGTTCCGGATGAATATATTAAAGAATCAACCTATCTTGATTCAATAAAAGCTGAGAAGCTTACATATGAGCTGTTAAAATTAAAGGAACCGCCAACATGTATTTTTTATCCAGATGATTTATCTGTGGTTGGAGGCAAGAATGCTATTAAGAATATGAAATTGCATAGTCCGAAGGATGTGTCTGTTGCAGGTTACGATGGAACAAGATTCTCGCAGATGTTAAATCCTAAGATTACAACAATTCGTCAGAATACCAGGGAAATCGGCAGGATTGCCGCAGATGAGCTTATAAGTGCTATAGAGAATCCCAGGACAACGATAGTAAAGAGAGTTGTTGTAGATGCGGAACTAATCGAAGGGGAAACAATTAGAAAAATAGGAAACTAAAGGTGTCGTCTAAGATTTATGGAGGGTTTTTTATGAAAAAGAGATTATTAAGTATGGCACTTGGTACAATGATGGTGCTTTCCACATTAGCAGGTTGTGGATCAAAGGATGGTGGTTCGGCAGCAGTTAATACTAAGCCTGAAGAACAGGGTAAGGTACTTAACATTTACTGCTGGAATGAAGAGTTTAAGAGCAGATTTGAAGGATATTATAAGAATGTTCCTTCAGATGTTAAGGTAAACTGGGTAATTACTCCTAACGAAAACAACGCTTATCAGAATGCTCTTGATGCTGCATTATTAAAGCAGAAGGATGCAGCAGCAGATGATAAGATTGATATGTTCCTTATCGAAGCTGATTATGCTTTAAAGTATGTTAACAGTGATTACACACTTGATGTAAAAGATATAGGTCTTACAGATGATGATCTTAAAGATATGTATCAGTACACAAAGGATATCGCAACTGACAGTAAAGGAAAACTTAAGGCTACAACATGGCAGGCTACTCCAGGACTTTTTGCTTATAGACGTTCTATTGCTAAGGATGTTCTTGGAACAGATGATCCGGATAAGGTTCAGGAAGCACTTTCAACTTGGGATAAGTTTGATAAGGTAGCTGAACAGGCTGCTGCTAAGGGTTACAAGATGCTTTCAGGTTATGATGATTCATACAGAGTATTCTCTAATAATGTATCAGCTCCTTGGGTTGATTCTAATAACAAGATTGTTATTGACGATAACATTATGAAGTGGGTTGATCAGACTAAGAAATATACAGATAAGGGCTATAATAATAAGTCATCTCTTTGGGATTCAACATGGGCAGCAGATCAGGGACCTTCTGGTAAGGTATTCGGATTCTTCTACTCAACATGGGGAATCAACTTTACACTTTTAGGTAACTCACTTGCTACTCCTGTTAAGGAAGGTGGTAAGGAAGAAGTTGGTAACGGTATCTACGGCGACTATGCAGTATGTGAAGGTCCACAGAGCTACTACTGGGGTGGTACATGGATCTGTGCAGCAGCAGGAACAGATAACGCTAACCTTGTAAAAGATGTTATGAAGACACTTTGCTGTGATAAGACAACAATGAAGAAGATTACAGAAGATACTCAGGATTACACTAATACAACATCAGGTATGAATGAGATTGCTAACAGCGACTTCAAGTCAGCATTCCTTGGTGGTCAGAATCATATCAAGTTATTTGCTAAGTCAGCTCCTAAGATCAGCATGAAGAATATCTCTTCTTATGACCAGGGTCTTAACGAAGAATTCCAGAAGGCTATGAAGGATTACTTCGATGGCAATGTAACTAAGGATAAGGCTCTTGATAACTTCTATAAAGCAGCTATTGAGAAATATCCAAACCTTTCAAAGTAATTAGTAATTGCTAGTCATTAAGGCACAGTCATTATAATAAATATGTTATATGACTGTGCCTTTTTATATGGCAGGAATGGAGATATGTATGAATAAAAAGAAGAAAAAGTTTGTAAGCTATGCAAAATGGGGATACATATTTCTTATACCGTTCTTTGCAGTATATATTGTGTTTTCATTAATACCACTGATATCTACATTTTATAATAGTTTTTTTGAGAACTATATGGTTGGACTTATGCAGGTCGGACCTAAGTTCGTTGGATTTGACAATTACAAGGCCATACTGTTTAACGGTGATACATTGCTCTATCTGAAGAATACAATGGTAATGTGGCTGATGGGATTTATTCCGCAGATTCTCATATCATTGCTTCTGGCGTCATGGTTTACAGATCTTAGATTAAGATTAAAATGTACAGGATTTTTCAAAACTATAATCTATATGCCTAATTTAATTATGGCATCTGCATTTGCCATGTTATTCTACGCAATATTTGCGGATCAGGGACCAATCAATAACATGCTTAACAGTATGGGATTGCCTACATATAGATTCCTTGCAGAGGTGGCAGGAGCAAGAGGACTGATTGCTCTTATGAACTTCCTTATGTGGTTCGGTAATACAACAATAATTCTTATGGCTGCAATTATGGGTGTTGACCCTTGTCTTTTTGAAGCAGCAAGAATTGATGGTGCTAATTCAAGACAGATATTTGGAAAGATTACACTTCCGCTTATTAAGCCTATTCTGGCGTACACACTTATTACATCACTGATTGGTGGAATCCAGATGTTCGATGTTCCTCAGATTCTTACTAATGGTAATGGTAATCCGGATAGAACAAGTATGACGGTTATCATGTATCTTAATAAGCATCTTTATAGTAAGAATTATGGTATGGCAGGTGCACTTTCAGTTATTCTGTTTATTGTAACAGCAGTACTTAGTATATTTGTATTTAATTATATAACTAAGGATATGGAAGCGGCAGGAATCAGAAAAGCTAAGAAGAAAAAAGCAAAGGAGGCGAAGTGATATGAGTAATTCAGGTAAAGCCTCTGCAAGTGCAGATGTTAAAGGCGCTAATGCTGGAGTGAAAGACAGGATAATACTTACAACGGAGAGAGTGTTATGTTATATCGTGCTTATTCTTATAACGTTTTTGTGCCTTTTCTCATTCTATGTACTTATTATTAATACAACAAGATCACACCCTGATATCCAGAAAGGATTCTCATTCCTTCCGGGAAAGTCGTTTATAGTCAACATGAAGAATGTTCTTGCTAATGAGAATATTCCTGTTATCAAGGGTATGTTTAACAGTTTATTTGTTGCAGCATGTTCAGCAGTTCTGTCAGTGTATTTCTCAGCACTTACAGCATTTGCTATTCATGCATATAACTTTAAGTTAAAGAAGTTTGCATTCACTTTCATTCTTCTTGTAATGATGGTGCCAACACAGGTGTCAGCACTTGGATTTGTTAAGATGATGGGAGACTGGAATCTTCTCAATTCTTACATACCACTTATTGTTCCTTCGGTCGCAGCGCCTGTTGTATTCTTCTTTATTAAGCAGTATATGGACAGTGTGCTTCCAATGGAACTTATAGAGGCGGCAAGAATTGATGGTGCAAAAGAGTTCAGAATATTTAACCAGATTGTTCTGCCTCTTATGAAGCCGGCATTGGCTGTTCAGATGATATTTACTTTCGTATCATCATGGAATAATTATTTTATACCTTCACTCCTTATTAACAAGGCAAGTAAGAAAACACTTCCTTTGTTGATAGCACAGCTTCGTAGTGCGGATTTCCTGAAGTTTGATATGGGTCAGGTATATATGATGATAGCATTTGCTATTGTTCCGGTAATTATAGTGTATATCTGTCTTTCAAAGTTCATTGTAAGAGGCGTTACACTTGGTGGTGTTAAAGGTTAGATATGCTTTTAGATGAATAAAGAACCGTTCTGAGATTCAGGACGGTTCTTTTGCGTGCAGTGTCATAAGACACATTGTAATTGGATTATCATTCAAATATATATTCAATATATCTGTCAAGATGTTCACCTTCTTTGATGACAGGTGAAGGGAAATTGTTGTGATGCATTGCATCAGGGAAAAACTGTGGTTCAAAGCATATTCCATGCTGGTCGTTATACTGTATGCCATATTTGCCGGTACAATTGCCTATGTAGTTGCCGTTATACAGCTGTAATCCAGGGAAATCTGTCTTTACACTCATAGTTATTCCTGTGTCGGAATCTGTTACCTTAGATGCATAGCTGTATGTATCAGATAATACATAATTAATATCAATATACTCTGTTCCTACTGTTCTTGGATTACGGAAATCATACATTGTTCCTGCGACTGGAAGAATATCACCTGTTGGTATACTGTGACTGTCTACAGGAGTGTAGTAATCTGCGCCTATTGATACGGTAAGGCCACATATGTTCTTGATACCTGAAAAGTTAAAATAACTGTGATTAGTGAAGTTGCATACCGTATCCATATCAGATACTGCATCATAATGTACATGTATGGAGTGATTGTCTGTGATTGTTATAGTCTGTGTAACTGTAAGGTTTCCGGGAAATCCATTATCAAGATGTGGACTGTTAAGAGTAAGGATAAGGGAATCGGAATTAACTTTAAACTGCCACATACATTTGTTGAAGCCGTGTCCGCTGTGAAGAGTGTTATTACCTTCATTGGCAGGAAGATGCCAGTCCTTACCGTTAAGTGTTATGCAGGCTCCTGCAATTCTGTTGGCAAATCGGCCCATTGTTCCGCCAAAGTTCTGCTGGTCATAATAATATTCTTCCGGGGTATCATAACCAAGGATTATGTCGTGTTGTGTGCCCGATGAATCAGTTACAAACATTGACTGGAATGTTGCACCGTAGTCTGAAACATAAAGCGATATGCTACCATGAGAAAGTTCAATAAGATGGCATATTGTACCATCGGGGAGTGTTCCCCATTCTTTAACTTTATAATCCATAGTTGTTTTCCCCCTTATATTGAATTATAAACATCTTAAGTATACCATTTTGTACAAATAAGTTCTATATTTTTACATTAAAATATGATATAAATTAATATGTCGGATTAATAGAAATAATTATAGGAGTGCAATACAGTATGTTCTGGTCAGATTTATTTTACATGATTTTTGGTACTACATTTACTGGAAGTATACTGACAGTTGCATGGTTTGTAACTTCATATTTACTTGAGAAGACAGGATACCTTAATCTGGCATACAGATTAAGCAAGGTTGTTGTTCTGTTCTGGATTATTCCAGTGGTATATCTTGTTGTCATGGCAGCAGATAAGATAGGTTTTTTGTGGAATGGATATGCATTTGAAGTAACACCGGTTATTATAAGAATAACAAGAGGTACGGCTGTATTCTGGATAGCTGGACTACTATTCGGAATATTCATATATGTACATAAACGCGTTAAAATCCTGACTGCAAGAAAAGATGCTTTTCTTTGTGATGGCAATACACAGAAGTTTTTTAATCGTATTAAAGAAGATATGGGGCTTGGCAGGCGAAACATAATATTAAGACAGTCATACAGGACGAATACTGCATATGTTACTGGTATTATAAGACCATGCGTAGTGATTAATGTTGACAGATTTTCAGAACAGGAACTTAAAGTTATATTTACACACGAACTTATGCATGTGATACATAACGATATATTTTTCAGGTATCTGCTTGCGTTAGTCACAGTTTTTAATTTCTTTAATCCGCTGATATGGATGTTTTCCGAAAAGTTTATTAAGTATGCTGAATATTCATGTGACTACACTATATGCGGTTATGAAGAGGGTATACGTGAATATTATGAGACAATACTTAATATGGCTATAAGGAACAATAATCTTTATGACATGCTGTCTGCAAGTCTGTATGAAAATAAAAGCAGTTTGAGAGAAAGAATGGAGCATGTTATGAAAAGTTATAATGTAACAAAGAAATCAAAGCTGGTTGCTGTATTATTAGTAGCACTATTTACAGTACTTGGTTCTGCTACTATAGCAGGAGCAGCATCACTTATTGGTGATACATCAGTAAAAGTTGCTGAGATAACAGAGTGTGAGGAACAGGAATATATATTACACAATACGGAATATTATGAAGCGGCAGATGCTGAATCAGATGGTATTATTGATATGTATGATGAGGAATTGGATGATGGCATAGATACATTATCATCAAGCGGTGATATTTCGTGGGAAATATACGCCGGAATGAGAAGGTCAACATCAAGCTTTCATGCTGATTCAGGGCAGAAAATTGTTGTAAGTGTATTTTCTGTAAGTCCGTTGCATACAGTTAGAGCTGGCATAATTCAGCCGGATGGTTCTAAAAGATATGTACTGATTAATAGCGACTCACATATATTTGAACTTAATATGAGTGGTTCATACAGAGTTTATATACAGAATGATTCAACAGATAAAATCAGAGTTGAAGGATGTTATAGTACACATTAATAAATGTGGTTAATAATGGCTGGGATGGAGAAGATATGAAGATATTGCATTGTGCAGATATTCATCTTGATTCAGCTATGACAGCCAATCTTGATAAAGACAAAGCGAAGGAAAGAAAAAGTGAATTGCTTGCATCTTTTAAGGATATGGTTGGATATGCAGTCAGGGAGAATATCGGGATTATTATAATTGCTGGAGATCTGTTTGATACAAGAAATATATCAGTTACTGCCAGAAAAGAAGTATACAATATAATAGCTGGGAATTCGGGCGTCAGATTCTATTATCTTCAGGGTAATCATGACAATGGAAGCTTCATATCTTCTCTTGATGATGTACCAGATAATCTTTTTATGTTTGGGAAAGAATGGACAAGTTACAATGCCGGAATTATTGATAATGGCAGCATTATGAGAAATGTTGTCATAAGCGGCGTAGAGCTTGACAGTGATAATGCGGGAAGAATATATGGAAGTCTTTCACTTAATGCGTCTAACTTTAATATAGTGGTACTGCATGGACAGGAAGCATCGCATGTTTCCAAGAATAATGCACAGGTAATCAGTCTTAAAGATCTTAAGAACAGAGGTATTGATTATCTTGCACTTGGTCATGTACATGAATATTCAAGTGACAGAATTGATGCAAGAGGGGTGTATTGTTATCCTGGATGCCTTGAGGGCAGAGGTTTTGATGAAGCAGGAGAACATGGCTTTGTCGTTCTGGATATAGATGATGAAACAGGTAGACAGGATTCATATTTTGTACCATTTGCAAGAAGAAATATATATGTTGAACAGGTTGATGTTACAGGATGTGATGATACATTTGAAATAGAACAGCGTATAAGAGCATTTCTTGATAAGGTGGGATTTAACAGTGACAGCCTTGTTAAGATAGAATTGACAGGCTCACTTGATGTTGAGTGTGAAAAAGACATTAATTATCTGTGCAAGCAGTTTGAAGATGGTTTCTATGCATTTAAGATAAAAGACTGCACAGTTTTCCGCGTGGATTATATGTCTTATGAACATGATGTTTCACTTAAGGGTGAATTCATAAGAAATGTAATGGCGCGTACAGGAATAAGCGAGGATGATAAGGCTGAGATTATAAGATACGGATTGCAGGCATTACAGGGAGAGGAGATAGGCTGATGAGACTTATCAGTTGTACAATTGAGAATTTTGGAAAACTGAATAATGTTACTTATGATTTCTCTGAGCAGTGCAATACCATCCGTGAAGATAATGGATGGGGAAAGAGCACACTGGCAGCTTTTATCCGTGTAATGTTTTATGGGTTTAATAATGAGAATAAGAAGAAACTCACTGAGAAGGAAAGAAATCGTCTTATGCCATGGCAGAAAGGCGTGTATGGCGGTGAGGTTGTGTTCGAGGCAAATGGCATAGTATATTCACTTCGAAGAACTTTCAGTAAGAAGCAGGCAGATGATGAATTTATGCTTGTGAGAAAAGATACTAATATGGAATGTAATGATTTTTCTTCAGATATAGGAGAGGAATTGTTTAAGATAGATTCACAGTCCTTTGAGAGGACTGTATTCATAGGCCAGAGTGATTGCGTTACATCTACAACAGACAGTATTAATGCAAAGATTGGTAATCTGGCAGATAATACAGATGATATTAATAATTTTGAGACGGCTGTCGGAAAGCTTACGTCAGAGATTAATAATATAACAAGTACAAGAGCTACCGGTTCAATTGCTAAAAGAAGATCAAGAATAACTGAATTACAGGCTCAGATTAATAATTATTCTGAGATTGACAGGACTATTGAAGAACAGACCGGAATAAGGGATGAACTTTGCAGGAAAAGAGAAGAACTTAAGGTTCACAAAGAAAAAATGCAGGAACAGCAGAAGGTTTTAAGTGCTAAGAAGGATGTTCAGGCATTAAAGGAAAAGTATAAGTTACTTGGCAGAGACTGCGATAATAAGAAGAACACATTTGAAAGATACAAAGAATACTTTAATGATGATATTCCTGACAGGCAGGATGTAAGAGAGCAGATTGAACTTCTTGACGAAGCTGCGAGAATAAGTGGAATGTTAAAGCGGCTTGATGACAATGAGCAGAAGCGTTTTGATGAACTTAAGATAATGTTTGAGGATGGAACTCCCGATGAGGATGTCCTTGATGAATGGCAGAATCTGGCCAGAAGGCTTGGCGAATTAAAGAGAGAGAATGCTAAGAACAGCCTGTCGCTTGAGGAACAGGAGAAGCTTAACGAATATAAGAAATGTTTTGCAGCAGGTATTCCAGACGATGACGAAATCAACGGAGTACATCAGATGTGGACAGGTGCACAGATCAGACAGAATTCTTTAGTTGGTAAGGAGATGAAGCTGGAGGTTGCTAAAGAGAATGAGGCAGCAAAGCGTGACCGTGCAAAGGAATATAAGAATACATCTGTGCCGGGAATAATAGCGGGTGGTGTAATAGTAGCTGCTGGTGTTGGACTTACTGTTCTGGCGCTGGTTGCCGGAATTGCCCTGATTATAGCAGGGATATGTATAATTGCTGTATTTGGGGCGATAGGAGCATCAAAGAAAAAGAAGCATGATATTGAATTTGCCAGAATGAAAGATGAATCTGAATCCAGAATTGCAGCAATTACGGAAGATATTAATGCTGATAAGCACTATATTGCACAGGTACAGGATAGCGTTAAAGCATTCTGCAACAGATACAATATTGCATATAATGAGAATTTTTCATGGGAGCTTTCAAGACTTAACCATGATAAAGAAGATTATCAGGAACTTTTAAAAAGGGAGGCAGGGCAGAATAATACTGAACTGCTTAATGAAATACAAAGACTTGAGGGCAGGATATCAGCATTTCTGTATGAATATAAAGCTTCTTGTGGGATTGACGGGTATGACCTTGAAATTGAAAGAATAAGAAATGATACAGCTGATTATAAGAGAATCTGCAATGAATTAGCTAAGCAGAAAGCATACTTGAATGAATATGAGCAGAAGATAGCCGGAATTACACATTTTCTTAAGACTTGCATCAATGGATACAATAAAGAGAAAAGTATTGGCGAAATGCTCAGAGAGCTTGACAAAAAGCTAGATGAATATTATCGTGCTAAAAGTGAACTTAATAATGCTTTGTCCGTGAAAGCTGAATTTGAAGCGGAAAATGATATAACAATGTTTGCAGCAGATGATAATGAAGCTGATGAAAAGTCGCTTGAAGCAATCACAGCAGATATGATTCAGACTGATAGCATGCTTGAAAGTTATGCAGAGCAGATAGCACAGTGTAACAGACAGCTTGAGACACTTCAGATTCAGGCAGATGAATGTGACAACTGCAGGACTGAACTTGAAGAACTTGAGAACGTCCAGAATGAAGAAAAGAATAAGGAAAGACTGTTAAAGCTTACTAAAGAGCTGATGGAAGATTCCAAGCAGTCATTTACTGCAAAATATATGGAGCCTGTAATGTCCGGCTTTAGAAAATATTTCACAATCCTTACAGGATATGAACCTGATGCATATAGTATCGGAGCAGATACAAGCCTTACAGTAATGGAACAGAACATGCCAAGAGATATAAGCTATCTTAGTGCCGGAAAGCAGGATCTGGTTGGAATATGCATGCGAATGGCACTTGTCAGGGCAATGTATAAAGAAGAGAAACCATTTCTTATATTTGATGATCCGTTTGTTAATCTTGATGATAACAATATTAAGGGCGCAATGAGGCTTCTTGATGAGATAGCAAAAGATTATCAGGTTATATATTTTACATGCAGTGAGAGCAGAATACACAATTAATATAGAATACGTTTATTAAGGAGAGATACAATGGAAGAAGTTATTCAGTATGTACCTAATCTGTATGCAACCTTCTGGGCGCTTATACCGCCACTGGTTGCTATCATATTAGCGTTAATTACAAAAGAGGTTTACAGTTCACTTTTCGTAGGAATTGTAATAGGAGGACTGTTCTATGGAAATATATTCCAGAGCGGGTTCAGTTTTGAAAAATCAGTTCTTCATATATTTGAAGATGGTCTTGTAGGAGTATTGTCGGATCCTTACAATGTAGGAATTCTTGTGTTCCTTGTTGTGTTGGGAATCATGGTGTGCATGATGAATAAAGCAGGTGGTTCGGCAGCGTTTGGAGAATGGGCTGGAAGACACATTAAAACAAGAGTTGGAGCACAGCTTGTTACGGTGCTTCTTGGAATTCTTATATTTATTGATGATTATTTTAACTGCCTTACTGTTGGAAGCGTTATGCGTCCGGTAACAGACAAGCATAATGTTTCGAGAGCGAAGCTTGCATATCTTATTGATGCAACAGCAGCACCAATATGTATTATTGCTCCTATATCTTCATGGGCAGCAGCGGTAACAGGTTTTGTTGAGGGTGAAGATGGTTTTGGAATATTTATTAAGGCTATTCCTTACAATTATTATGCGTTATTTACTATTGCAGCAATGATTCTTATTGTAGCGTTAAAGGTTGACTTTGGTTCAATGGCAGTTCATGAAGCAAATGCAGCTAAGGGAGACTTGTATACAACTCCTGACAGGCCATATGCTAACGCAACAGAAGATGTAATTAAGGGACGCGGAAAAGTGTTAGATCTGCTGTTTCCAATTATTACACTTATAGTTTGCTGCATAATTGGAATGCTATATTCAGGAGATTTTTTCAAGGGAGTAGGTTTTGTTGATGCATTTTCAGGAAGTGATGCTTCGGTAGGACTTATGCTTGGAAGTTTCTTTGCACTTATAATAACAATTGTGTTCTATGCAGTAAGAAGGGTACTTTCATTCAATGAGTCATGCTCATGCATACCGGAAGGATTCAAGGCAATGGTACCGGCAATCCTTATTCTTACATTTGCATGGACACTCAAAGCAATGACAGACAGTCTGGGTGCTAAGGAGTTTGTTGCCGGACTTGTAAAAGGAGTATCGGGCGGCTGGCTAAGTATTCTTCCTGCAGTTATATTCCTGGTTGCGGTATTTCTTGCTTTTGCAACAGGAACATCGTGGGGAACATTTGGAATTCTTATTCCTATTGTCGTAAATACATTTTCAGGAACGAACCATACAATGATGATTATATCAATCTCAGCATGTATGGCTGGAGCTGTCTGTGGAGACCATTGTTCACCAATATCAGATACTACAATTATGGCTTCGGCAGGAGCACAGTGTAATCATATGAATCATGTGTCTACACAGCTTCCATATGTAATTGTGGTTGCAGTTATTTCTTGCGTGACATATGTTATTGCAGGATTTGTACAGAATCCTGTTATTCCTCTTATTATAGGTTTAGTTATTCTTGTAGGTGCATTTATTGGTATAAAATATATTAATAAGGGTAAGAGTAATGAATAATATAAAGGGAAGCCTGATACTGCTTCTTGCTGCATTTATCTGGGGGACGGCATTTGTTGCACAGGCAAGTGGTGCAGGAGCAGTTGGAACATTTACATTTAATGCTGCAAGGTCTATAGTCGGAGCGCTGTTTCTGGCAGTTGTAATTGTAATTAAAAATGTATTGGATAAAAGAAATAATTCTGGGAAAGTAATTAATACAGAGAATAACAGTCATTTACAGACATGGCCACTGGGTGCGGGCATAATATGCGGAATTGTTCTTTTTGCGGCAATGACTTTCCAGCAGTATGGAATAAGTGTATATCCACAAGGCGTTGCAGCATCAGGAAGGTCTGGATTTATAACAGCAACTTATGTTGTTATGGTTTCGGTAGTTTCGGTTTTTATGGGTAAGAAAATGCACTGGATAATAGGCGTTTCTGTTGCAGGATGTGTTGCCGGAATGTATCTTTTATGTATGTCTGGTGGTGTATCCGGAATATATCTTGGAGATGTCCTTGTGTTCCTGGGTGCAATATGCTTTACAATACACATTCTGGTTATTGATAAATTTTCAAGTGCTGACAGCATGAAAATGTCCTGTATACAGTTTATGGTTATTGCAATTATTTCAACATTTGCTATGATATTTACGGAAAATGTTACATTTGCAGGAATTAAAGCGGCACTTGTTCCGATACTTTATGCAGGCGTATTGTCAAGCGGTATAGCATATACACTTCAGATGGTTGGACAGAAATATGCACAGCCTTCGGTTGCGTCTATTGTTATGAGCCTTGAATCAGTGTTTGCAGTGCTTGCAGGATGGATTGTACTTGGGGAATTGCTAAAACCGAAAGAGATAATGGGGTGCGTGCTTGTGTTTGCAGCGGTTATTCTGGCACAGATACCAGGAATAGAGAAGGGTGATACAAAATGAGAAAGAAAATAATAGGAATAATATTACTGGTGTTGATTATAATTGGCGGATATAAGCTTTTTGCTAATGTTTCTGCCAATAATGTTAATTCAAAAAGTATACAGTTTTCCTATGATGATATTACGGAATATAAGGGCGATAATCCTTATGTATATGTTAATGATAATAAGCCGTATTTTACAGGTTCAGAGATTAAAGAGGAATGTAGTCTGAAATATGGACCGCTTGACAGCCTTAAAAGAGGAACATCGGCTATTGCATGTATTAATTATGATTCTATGCCTGCAGAAGATGATAAGAATGGTGATTCTGACAGTATTCATCCGACAGGATGGAATAATGCCACATATGAGGAAATTGGTGGTGCCTGTCAGGTAAGAACCCAGATTATTCCATGGTGTTTTGGAGGTTCTGATACAGATAAGAAAAATTATATAACCGCAAGTCCATATATGACAGACAATATGAATGTATATGTGGTAAAGATTGCAAGATATCTGGAAGAAACGTCTAATCATGTAATGTACAGAGTGACACCTGTATTTAACAGGGAAGAGTTAATGTGCAGAGGGGTTCTTATGGAAGCATATTCTGTAGAAGATAATGGAGAGGGAATATGCTTTAACGTTTTTCTGTATAATGTTCAGCCTGGGCTTGACTACATATATTCTACAGGGGAATCAAAATACACAGGTCGGTTTATTGATATTGCGGTTAAGGCAGACGATGTTTCTGATGATTATGATTACATACTTAATAACAGGTCAATGCTGATTCATAAGCATGATTGTGAAAATGCATTGAGAATAGGTACTAAGAATAAGATTTATTCTTATGCTGATGAATCTGAACTTATACAAGTAGGTTACAGATGGGCAGAATGCTGTAAACAATAGAAAATGAGTTTATAACTTTTTAACAATTGTTCATGATTGTTATACAGACATATAAGTTTTTTTCTGGTAATATAAATCTATCAAATCATTATTTTAAGACAGAGAGGAGATAGGGGTATGAACAATAGTTTTGAAAGCTTCGAATTATCTACAGAACTTATATTTCAGAGGTTCCTGATGGATAAGGAGAGAAGAAAGAATTTTTACAATGGTCTTGAGCTTGCAGATTATATTGCGCTCAAGGTAATGGAGAAAGATTGCATTGATGGCAAGGATAAGACATATCTTAAGGATTTGTCTTCATTTATGAGAATATCAATTCCGCAGACATCGGCAATCGCAAGCAGTCTTAAGGACATGGGTTATGCTTTATGGAAACATGATGGCAAAGGAACAGATGGTACATATCTCGTATTCACTGATGCCGGAAGGGATTTCTTGAAGAAAAGAGAAGACAATAACAGAGAATACTATGGTAATGTTATTGCTGAGCTTGGTGAAGAAAGAACTACACAGATACTTAGTGATATGAGAACTCTTGTTGAAGCTATGGAGCATGCATCAGAAAAGATGCACCTTAAGGAGGCAGAATAAAATATTACAGAATACAAGGGAGAATAAAAGCAATGAGTAATGTTAATACTAAGAGTAATGTGAGAACGATAGCGGTGACGGGTATGCTTTCAGCGGTAGCAGTAGTTCTTATGTATCTGGAGATACCGATTCCTATTATGCCAGGATTTATCAAGTTTGATTTCTCGGATCTTCCGGCATTACTTGGTGCTTATGCACTCGGACCAGTGGCAGGTATTATAATATGTCTCATTAAGAATGTTGTACACCTGGCAGCTTCACAGAGCATGCTTGTTGGTGAACTTTCTAACTTTATACTCGGTTCCGTATTCGTGTTTACAGCAGGAATTGTTTATAAGAAGAAAAAGTCTAAGACAGGAGCATTGCTTGGCGGTTTATGTGGTGCTGTGGCAATGGGTGTATTCAGCGTATTCTCGAATTATTTCATAGTGTATCCAGTATATTATAAGCTGGCAATGCCAGAGGTGGTAATATTAAGTCTGTATCAGGCTATAATTCCATCTATGAAATCAATTATGCAGTGCCTGATATGCTTTAATCTTCCTTTTACAATAGTTAAAGGACTTATTGACGTGGGAATATCAATGCTTATATATAAGCCATTATCACCACTTCTTAAGGGAAAACATTAATATAATAATATATAATGCTAATATGCCGGAACTTTGGTTAAATCTGAAGTTTTGGCATATTTTTTTGCTTTTTTACAGCTGCTGCCAGCCATGGACTTGATACATAATGCACATTTGAAATGCACATTATGATATTTGTTTGTGAAAAATGCACAAAAATAATCTAAAAGTTTGTGAATGAGTATGATTGATTTTGAATGAATATGATTGTATTATAATCATAACAAAAAGGTCGTGAAGCCAGAAAGGAGAGACAATGGTATATACAGTAACATTTAATCCGTCACTGGATTATATAGTGGAAGTTAAGAGTTTTGAACTGGGAATGACGAACAGAACATCATATGAGCATATGCTTCCGGGTGGTAAAGGGATTAATGTTTCAATAGTTCTTAATAATCTTGGATTTGATACAACAGCATTTGGATTCGTAGCCGGGTTTACCGGAAAACAGATATGTGACATGGTATCAGAGTATGGAATTAATACAGATTTTATTCATGTTGATAATGGCTTTTCAAGAATAAACATGAAGATTAAGAACATAGATGGAACAGAGATTAACGGAATGGGACCTCAGATATCAGAAGATAATCTCCATTCTCTTGTAAGTAAGATTGACAGACTTTCAAGTGGAGATGTTCTTGTACTTGCAGGAAGTATTCCTTCATGTATATCAGACGATATATATAGAAGAATTATGGAAAGACTACAGGGAAGGGGCGTTAAGATTATAGTTGATGCGACAAGCAGGCTTTTACTTAATGTTCTTGAATATCACCCATTTCTTATCAAGCCTAATCAGCATGAACTTGGAGATATATTTGGCGTTAAGCTTGAATCTAAGGAAGAGGTTATTCCATATGCAAGGAAGCTGCAGGATATGGGAGCTGTCAATGTGCTTATATCGATGGGTGGAAAAGGCGCAGTTTTTATTGATGAACATGGAAAGGTATATGAAGCAGATGCACCAAAGGGCGAGCTTAAGAATTCAGTAGGTGCAGGTGATTCAATGGTTGCTGGATTTATGGCGGGATATCTTCAGACATGTAATTATGAAGATGCATTCAGAATGGGCGTTGCAACAGGAAGTGCCAGTGCATTTTCAGAAAATCTTGCAACAAAAAGAGAGATTTCAGAGGTATTAAAGCGGGTAGAGGTTACCTGCAAGGGATAATGTAAAGGAGGTATTTTATGAGAATTACAGATTTACTTGATAAGAGAAGTATCAATCTTAATGCTGCTCCTAAGACAAAGAGTGAGGCTCTTGATATGGCTGTGGAACTTATGGCAAAGAGCGGAAAGATTGATGATATCGAAAGCTACAGGGCAAAAGTATATGCAAGAGAAGAAGAAAGTACAACAGGTGTGGGAGAAGGAATAGCAATTCCTCATGGCAAATGTAGTGCTGTTAATGCACCAGGACTTGCAGCAATGGTTATTAAGGATGGAGTTGATTTTGAATCGCTTGATGATGAGCCGGTAAAGATTCTTTTCCTTATTGCAGCACCGGATACTAAGGATAATGTGCATCTTGATGTGTTAAGTAAGTTATCAGTGCTTCTTATGGATGAGGATTTCGTAGCAAAGCTTATGAAAGCCGGAAGTCCGGAGGAATTCCTTGAAATCATAGATGGGGCTGATGAGGAAGCTAAGAGTATAGATGAAAGACTTGAAAAGGAAGATGATAAACCAGCTAAGATTCTTGCAGTTACTTCCTGCCCTACAGGTATTGCACATACTTACATGGCAGCAGAAGGACTTGAGAAGGCAGCAGCTAAGGCTGGATGTGCAATTAAGATTGAGACAAGAGGTTCTGGCGGAGCTAAGAATGTACTGACAGATGCAGATATTGAATCAGCAGAATGTATTATTGTAGCAGCAGATGCACAGGTTCCAATGGAGAGATTTGATGGAAAGAAAGTAATTGAGTGTCAGGTTTCAGATGGAATTAATAAGGCAGATGAACTTATAAAGAAAGCTCTTGCAGGAGATGCAACTGTATATAAGGCAGGAACTTCTGAAAAGAAGGAAAGCACATCAGCAAAGAAGGGCGGTGGAATTGGACATAAGATATATACACAGCTTATGAATGGTGTATCACACATGTTACCTTTCGTTGTAGGCGGAGGTATTCTGATTGCAATTGCATTTCTTATTGATGGACTTAATGTTGATATGAATGCACTGTCAGAGGCAGAACGAAGCAACTTTGGTACTATAACACCTGTTGCGGCACTGTTTAAGACTATTGGAGGAGCAGCATTTGGCTTCATGCTTCCTGTTCTGGCAGGATTTATTGCAATGGCCATTGGTGACAGACCGGCGCTTGCACTTGGTTTTGTTGGTGGTTATATTGCAGCTAATGGAAAGTCTGGATTCTTAGGAGCTCTGGTTGCAGGTTTTGCAGCAGGATACATTATAGTTCTTTTAAGAAAAATATGTGATAAGTTACCAGAGGCATTGGAAAAGATAGCACCTGTACTTATATATCCGGTAGTGGGTATTCTGGTAATAGGACTTGGAATGACATTTATCGTAGAGCCTGTAATGGGTGGAATTAACACAGGACTTAACAGCTTCCTTGCAGGAATGGGAAGCACAAGCAGGGTTCTTCTTGGATTCATACTTGCAGCTATGATGGCAATTGATATGGGTGGCCCATTCAATAAAGCAGCATATGTTTTCGGAACTGCTTCCATTGCAGCAGGTAATTATGATATAATGGCAGCAGTAATGATAGGTGGTATGGTTCCACCATGTGCGATTGCTCTTGCAACAATACTTTTTAAGAATAAGTTTACTAAGGAAGAAAGAGATGCCGGTCCGACTAACTTTATTATGGGACTTGCATTTATAACAGAAGGTGCAATACCTTATGCGGCAGCAGATCCTTTACATGTAATACCGGCATGTATCATAGGTTCAGGTGCAGCAGGTGCTGTCAGTATGTTTTTCAAATGTACTTTAATGGCACCACACGGTGGCATTTTCGTATTCCCTGTAGTAGGCAATGCAATATATTATGTGATTGCACTTGTGGCAGGAACTATCATCTCAACAATATGTTTAGGGCTCTTTAAGAAGAAAGCAGCCTAAGAAAGGTGGTTTTTAATTATGAAGGAATTTAAGTATGTTATTACAGATGCAGAAGGTATACATGCTCGTCCAGCGGGAGAGCTTGTAAAGGCCGCTAAGGAATTTAGCAGTAAGATTACAATTACTAAGGATGGCAAGTCAGGAGACTGCAAGAAAATCTTCGGTGTTATGGCACTTGCAGTAAAATGTGGAAATGAAGTTACAATTACTGTAGAAGGTGAAGATGAAGAGGCTGCAGCAGCTAAGATTGAAGAATTCATGAAGAGCAATATGTAGCAGTCAGGAGGTGCGCATGAATAAATATACTGGAAAGAGTGTATTTGGAGGCATTGCTATAGGTAAGATAATGGTGTATGAGAAGGGTGAACATCAGGTTAAGCGTGTAAAGGTTACTGATGCAGAAGCTGAGAAGAACCGTTATTATGAAGCTGTAGAAACAGCCTTTAAACAACTGGGGGAACTTCATGATAAAGCACTTCGCGAAGTTGGCGAGGCTAATGCGGCAATATTTGAGATTCATCAGATGATGCTTGAAGATGACGATTATAAGGAATCTGTTGAGCATATTATCGAGAGTCAGATGGTGAATGCAGAATATGCTATAGCCCAGACAGGGGATAATTTTTCACAGATGTTTGCAGCCATGGACGATGAATATATGCGTGGAAGAGCAGCAGATGTCAAAGATATTACAGAAAGACTGTTAGGAATACTTTCTGGCAATACAGAAAGCGGTGTAGATGCAGATGAGCCTGTTATTATGGTGGCAGAGGATCTGGCACCATCAGAGACAGTCCAGATGGATAAGAGCAAGATATTATCATTTGTTACACAGAAGGGTTCAGTTAATTCACATACTGCAATTCTTGCAAGAACAATGGGCATTCCGGCTTTAATTGGTTCAGATATTGTTATTGATGAATCTCTTAATGGAAAGCTTGCTGTTGTCGATGGAACTAACGGTGTTGTATATGTTGAACCTGATGAGGCAACCCTGTCAGCAATGCAGGAGGAACAGCGCAAAGACAATGAGAAGAAAGCTCTTTTGCAGGAACTTAAAGGCAAGGAAGATGTGACTTTAGATGGCAAGAAGATTAAGCTTTACTCTAATATTGGTAACATTAAGGATCTTGCAAATGTTATTGCCAATGATGCAGCAGGAATCGGACTGTTTCGAAGTGAATTCATATATCTTGAATCTGATACATTTCCAACAGAAGAAGAACAGTTCAACATATATCGTACTGTAGCTGAAAGCATGGCTGGAAAACCGGTAATTATAAGAACTCTTGATATCGGTGCTGATAAGCAGTGTGATTATTTCGGGCTTGATAAAGAGGATAATCCTGCTCTTGGTCTTAGAGCAATCAGAATATGCCTAACAAGACCTGAGATATTCAAGACACAGTTACGTGCTCTTTACAGAGCAAGTGCGTATGGAAACATATCTATCATGTATCCTATGATAATCAGTGAACAGGAAGTTGATAAGATTAAGGTTATTGAGAATGAAGTCAAGGCTGAGCTTACAGAGCAGGGAATTGAATTCGGTAATCCTAAGAGTGGAATTATGATTGAGACTCCGGCAGCAGTAATTATGAGCCGTCAGCTTGCTAAAAAGGTGGATTTCTTCAGTATTGGAACTAATGACCTGACACAGTACACACTTGCAATTGACCGTCAGAACACAAAGCTTGATGATTTCTACGATGCTCATCATCCAGCCATTCTTGCTATGATAAGAATGGTTGTTGAGAATGCACATGCAGAGGGCATCTGGGCAGGTATCTGTGGTGAACTCGGTGCAGACACAACACTTACAGAAGAATTTCTTAAGATGGGTGTCGATGAGCTTTCAGTTTCAGCAGGCAAGGTGCTGGCTGTCAGAAAAGTGATTCGTGAGACGAGAGTGTCTTAGGAGATTGCTGCGGGTGTTAATGTCTTAAATATAGCGTGGAATTGCCTCCTTCCTATAAGAAACATTTTTTATGCTGACTGATAGGTAGTTTTGGCAGGAAAATTGAAGATTTTGACTTGAAAAGCCTATAAGATTGTTTTGCTTGAACATCTTATAGGCTTTTTGGCTGGCAGATAAGCTTGAATATGATGTCTGGACTGGAAATTTACCTATAAAAAGCTAGAAAATGCGACTATTGGGAGGTATCAGGTGATAGATTGTATTATATTTGAATGACAGTATATAGATGATTAGTATATTAGGGGTAGCAATAGGAAGAAATGTAAGTGTTTTTGCAGCAAATGATGATTTATCATTGCTATCAAAAATGATATTTGGATTAGCTGACTCAACATTTATAGATAAAAATGATTCAAAAAAATCGAAGAATTAAGGTTGGAATTATGGAAAAAATTAGATGTAAAAAAAGATTACACATTATTAGCCGATAAACAAAGATATGTAAATCACACATACCTTAAAAAGGTTGATGCTTTCGGATTTGCTATATTCAGTCTATTTAATACCAGACTAATTATAATGATAATGCTTTGAAT
>OIYR01000423.1_pt1 | contig 23671 bp, 17 predicted proteins | sample 1588221 | NCBI WGS metagenome assembly OIYR01 (sample SAMN03283292) | human gut metagenome | biome: human-associated habitat; material: feces | host: Homo sapiens | place: Peru | collected 2012
CGTGTCTGGGAGCCAGTTTTATGCTGAATACATTTATAATGCGTTTGCCCTGCTGAAATTCCTTCCGAATATAGGCAAAAATCAATTTATGTGTTAGAATCTGCAAATTGAATTTTATGCGGCACACACCAGTGTCGAAGATGAGGTTTTTATGGCAAAAGAAAAAGATGTGCATGCTTGCACTTTGGACAAAATCATCAGTCTTTGCAAGAGAAGAGGATTTGTTTATCAGGCTTCTGAAATTTACGGCGGAATGGCTGGCGCATGGGATTACGGTCCTCTTGGCGTTGAATTCAAGCGCAACATTCAGAACGAATGGTGGCATTATATGACTCAGCTCCATGATGATGTTGTTGGTCTTGATTCTGCGATTTTTCAGCATCACACAACTTGGGAGGCTTCAGGCCATGTAGGACATTTTTCTGATCCGATGATTGACTGCACAGAATGCAAGGCAAGATTCCGCGCTGATCAGCTTATTGAAGATTATTTTGACAAGACTGGCGAAACCCCTTCAAAGCCGGTTGATACAATGAGCCATGAAGAAATGAAGGCTTTTATTGATGAAAAGATTAACTGCCCGACTTGTGGAAAGCATTCTTGGACTGATGTGCGTGAATTTAACTTGATGTTCAAAACTCATCAGGGACCTGTTGCCACAGAAGCATCTTTGGTTTATCTTCGCCCGGAAACTTGCCAGGGAATTTTTACAGACTTCAAGAATATTGTTCAGTCAAACAGAATGAAAATTCCGTTCGGTGTTGCCCAGGTTGGAAAATCGTTCCGCAATGAAATTATCTTCAAGAATTTTATTTTCCGCACTTGCGAATTCGAGCAGATGGAAATGGAATATTTCTGCAAGCCGGGAACAGAAGATGAGACTTTTGCGCGTTGGAGAAAAGACCGCTGGAATTTTTATTTGAAGTACGGAATTGCAGAAGACCATCTTAACTGGCATCACCACGACAAGCTTGCTCACTACGCAAAAGACGCTTACGATATTCAGTACAAGTTCCCGATTGGTTTTGAGGAAATTGAAGGAATTCACAGCCGCACAGACTTTGACCTTTCGCAGCATGAGCAGTATTCAAAGAAAGATATGCATTATATCGATCAGGACGACGGAAACAAACGTTATATTCCTTATGTTGTTGAAACTTCCGCCGGACTTAACAGAAACTTCCTTATGTTCCTTTGCGAGGCTTATGAAGAGCAGAATGTTGCAAAAGAAGGCGAACCTGAAGACTTTAGAACTGTTCTTCACCTTGATCCTCGTCTTGCGCCTGTTACAGTTGCGGTTCTTCCTTTGATGAAAAAAGACGGACTTGCAGAAAAGGCAAAAGAAATTCAGCATATCTTAAAAGAAGATTTTGTTACTGATTATGACCAGAGCGGAACAATCGGAAAACGCTACAGACGTCAGGATGAAATTGGAACTCCATTCTGTGTTACAGTAGACCATGACACGCTTGATTCTTCCAGCGCGGATTTCAATACTGTTACAGTTCGCTTCCGTGATTCAATGGAGCAAAAGAGAGTTTCCCTTGATGATTTGATTCCTTTCATTCAGAAGGAAATAAAATCTTATGTTCCTGTAAAACGCTAAAGTAATTAAAACGAAATTCTTTAAAAGGGTTGCTTAAAAATGCTGACGACTTTTTATGCAGCCCTGTATTTTTGTTATAGGCTGGTTGCAAGTTATGGAATACGTTTCTCTCGGAAAAACAAATCTTCTGGTTAGCCGCACTGGTTTTGGCGCGGAAAGCCTTGACTGCAAGGAAATCGAAAGTTTCGGTGAAGATGCCGATGAAAAGGCTTGCGCAATTGTTCATCAGGCTTATGCCGGCGGAATGAATTTTTTTGACACATCGCATTCCAAGCCAGTCTGTGAAAAACGCCTAGGAGCAGCCTTGCATGGAATCAGGCAAAATGTGATTCTTGCGACAAAGACTGCCGGCCAGGACTTGCATGAAATCCGCCGCGATTTAGATGAAAGCCTTATGTCTTTGGAAAGCGACACTCTTGATTTGTTCCAGCTTGAGAATCCGCTTATTGTTCCAAAGAAAAACGGTATGGACGGAATTTACAATGAGCTTTTGTTGTTAAAAGAAAAAGGAATTGTAAAGCACATTGGAATTGCAACAGAAAACTACGACATTGCAAAAGAAGCTATTGAAAGCGGACTTTACGAAGTTGTTCAGTTTCCGTTCAGCATGATTTCGCCAGATTCAGTGAAGGCTCTTGTAAAATTGTGCCAGGAAAAGGAAGTTGGTTGTATTGCTTCCCAGCCATTGAACGGCGGAGTTGTAAACGACATTCCATTGGCGTTTGGTTTTTTGTATCAGTTTGAAAATGTTGTTCCTGTCTGGGGAACTCATACTCAGGAAGAACTTCAGCAGATTCTTTTTTTTAACGACCATCCGCCAGTTGTTGACAAGTCATTTAAAGAAGAAGTGCAAAAGGTTCAGAACTTTTTCAACTAAATCAACTTATTTTACAAAGTGTCGCCAAGGGATTTCCGTAAGTCATCGGATTCCTCTTTATTCATTGTGCGCACAATTCTTATTGTTTTGTCATCTGTCTGAATTCTTTTTGGAGTTCCGTCTGGATTTACGCTTCCGACAATTTGAACAATAGGATTTTTAGGGCTTGCAGGAGAAACGTCAACAACTTGTCCGACTCTTCCGTTTGAAAGAAAAACAAATGCGCCGATTGGGAAAAGCGAAATGCTGTATAAAAGTGCTTTGATTACAGTTTCATCATAAAGATGGTTGCTGTTCTTTAGCATTTCAATCATACCTTCGTAAGTTGTTCTTGCCTCTCTGAAATTTCTTGGAGCGGTGATTGCCTCAAATGAACAAGCCACACCGATTATTTTTCCATAGAGCGAAATGTCGTTTTTTAAAAGATGCCTTGGATAGCCAGTTCCGTTTTCACGCTCATGATGATCCAAAACTCCCAGTTGAATTGTAAACGGAAGTCCTGCGTTTCTTACGATGTTATATCCGATTATAGTGTGAGTCTGCATCTGCGCTTTTTCTGAATGGCTAAGCGGATTGTTGTTCATGTAAAGCTGCGGCGGAAGTCTTATCTGTCCTATTTCGTGCAGAATGCTTGCGACTCCAAGCTCGATAAGTTTTTCATAAGGCATTTTTATTTGCAGTCCGATTATGATTGCAAAAATCGCAGTTCTAAGGCTGTGGCTTATTAAAAAATTTTTATTTCTCGTTTCAAAGCTTGGTGAAATTCTAAGCAGGAATTTTTTATTTTCCCTTACAAAGTTGCAAAGTTCAAGCACTTTTCCGTTTAGTTCAGGCAGAGAAATTATTTTTTGTGTCGCATATTTTGTGTAGACATAATTTATGAATTCCATAAATTTGTCATAAGCGTTTTGCGATTCTAGAAGTTTTCTGTTATCTTCTTCTTTTGAAATAGAAGTTGGCTCTGAAGGAAAATCAAAAGACTGTTGTTGTACTGCTTGCTGATTTGCATTTGCTGAAAAATTCTGGTAAGCAGTCTGCATTTGCATGGCTGGATTCTGAAAAGCCGGCATTGGGTTTGCCTGCTGAAAAATCTGCTGTGTCTGAACTTTTTTTTCTGGTTCTGTGGTTTCTAAAGTAAATTCTGAAAGGTCAACTTCTTCGCTTGTTTTAAATTTTTCAGGAATCTGCTCTTCTGGAACAGAATCTTCTTCATCTGTAAATTCAGAAAGATCTACTGACTCAGTTTCTCCAAGTGAAATTTGCTTATGTTCTGTTTTTTCTGGATTTTTATCTTCTTCAATTTTGGAAAGAATTTTTTCATCTTCGCTAAAGACTTCAAGGAATCCCCACTTCTTTAAATATGAAAGTACTTCTGGTGTTACTGCGCAAGGTGGAGTTGTCAGCAAAAAAAGAGAGTCAAGCATTACATCTGAACTGAAATGTGTGTCAGGTTTTATTTCTGCAACTTTGTATTTGACCATAAATCTTTCCTATTCATTTTATTATCGGCAGAATTTTAGAAAAATTAATATATTATAGGCTATCTATATAAACTGACCATGCAATTTTATTTAAAAAATGAAAAGACCAAAGGAACTTCCTTTGATCTTTTCTCACGGAGATATTTAACATCTTTGTTAGATGTATGGAAATTCTTTACAGACGTCTGGATGTCCTCTAAGATTTCTCAAAGAACCGTCCGTAGTAAATTTCTATCACTGCACATTTATATTATCGGTGAAGCTTTGGAAGACTTTAATTGGAATTTGGAAAAAATTTTTTATATAGATTTATTGATTTTAAAAGTTCTGTGTAAATCAAATTTGAATAACGTATGCTGTAAAGTTTTTTTTCTGCTTCAGAGTCGTTGGAAATTTTTTCTGAAAGGGAATCAAGCTGCCTTTGTGTTGGAAATACAAGGGCGGCCGCATCCTTTGCTGAAGACGATGAAATTTTTTGATCTATTTCATTTAGCTTGCCAAAAACTTCTGGAATTGAAAGAGGAGAGCAGAGCGCTTTGTTGCAAAGATTGATTCCTCTTTTTGCAAGAGATTCAAGAATTTTTAAGTTTTCCCCGAACTGATTTTTTTGCTGCTCAAAAGAAATTCCTTTTGAGTTTGATAGTTTTTTCTTATTCTCTTGGGCATTTTCAAAAAAGATTTTTCGCTTATCTTTTATAGCAGGCTTTAAAAGAAATTCTTCCAAGTTGAATTTTTCTATTCCATTTATTGCAAGGCTTTCCGGTGTAAGTGAGAATGTTTTTACTCCTTGCGAGACCGCATTTGTGCAATTCTTTTCAAACCACCATGAAAAAAGCTGCATTTTTTTATCTGTTAGAATTTCATTTCCATTGTAGTCTTTTGCATAAAACGGAGCGGCTGAAAATAAAGTTTCAATGTTTTTTGTTTCAGATGTTTTTATACGGAAACTTTCACAATGAATTTTTTCTTCAAACTTTGAGCCTCTGATGTGGGTTTCTTTATTTGGAAAACCTAAGTCCATTCCGGCTAAATAAATTTCAGAAGCTCCGCACATTCTTGCAAAGTCCCACGCTGTTGTTGTTACACTTCCGCCTGCCGCAAGCAAACCTTTTTCTTGTGTATTCTTTTCAAAAAAATTTCCGATTGGAAACATTGAAGAAAATAGGATAATTTCCTTGCATTGAAATCTAAACACAGAAGGATAAACTGCGATTTCTGTAACAAGAATAGATTCAGGCGATTTTAAAAACTCAAGATGAAGAGAGCAGTAATACTGCGGATCGGCAAGGATTATAAAATCCGGCTCAACGTTAAATTCCAGACACGAATGAAGAGATGTGTCTACACAAACGGTTATTGCTCTGTCTTTTATTTTGTTTAAATGCGGAAGAATTTTTTCTAGACTTGGACCTGCTGCTATAATTACAAATGGAATGCCGTTTGCTGTGTTTAAGAATTTATTTACTCCGTCTAATTTTTCAATGTAGTCTAAATTCTTGCAGCTGTTGCTTAGCCAAAGCCTTGAAAATTTTTCAAGAGTGTTTGTGTTGACTTCTTCCTTTTGTTTGTTCTGAAATATTATGTTTTCAACTGAATCAAAATATTCTTGGTTGTGCGCAGTATGGGATTTGTTTTTAAAAATATGAGTTTTTGAATAAGAGCAGTTTGAAATTAATGCGGCGGTTTGTTCAACTGAAGCTCCAATTATAAAAATTAATTTTTTATGCTCAAAAACCGGCGACCAGTCTATAGCCTTTAATGCGGAAAAAAAAGTTGCAGTATCTTCTTCAATTATAATCAAAGTCGGCTCTGAAAATTTTCTTGCAAACTCTACAGGTCCGTACCCTAAGCCGAATCCAAGAAAAATTGCAGTGTCTTTCTTTTCTGAGTCAAAACGGTTTACAAGATTGTCAGCTTCTTTTTCAGGATTGTACTTTGAATGAAGCAAAAGATTTTTTCTTTTTGCAGTCAGGCTTCCGTTTTTTGCAGTTTCAAATTCGATTTCATTTGAAAACTTAACTTCTAGTGAATTTGAAAGCTCTGGAAAACGCTCCTTAAATAAAAAATAATTTTTATTCCAAATCGAGTTCAATAGTCATGTTCTCCGTTATCGGTGTTCCGGGTTCTGGACTTTGAGCGCAAACCCAGCCTTCGCCTTTTATTATAAAGTTCAGGTCATCTCTTGCCAAAAGCGGAATCAAATCTCTTTTTGGTCGTCCTGTAAAATCCGGCACAACTTTTCCAATTGAAAGCGGCAAATTTTCTTTTATTGTGATTCTACCTGAATGCTCAAGGCTTGCGGCTCCCTCACGGTTGATTCCAAGGTGATCGATTATTTCATCGGCGGCTTTTGCAATTACCGGAGCTACAATTCTTCCTGCGTAAGTTTCGCCTTTTGCTTTTTCAATAACGATGTACAAAACAATCTGTGGATTTTCGATTGGAAAAATCGCCATGCAGTTTGAAAGAAAATCTGTGTTGCTGTATCCGCCGTTTACGGTATCTGCCATTTGCGCAGTTCCTGTTTTTACACCAATTGAAATGTCTCTTAACGAAGCTCTTGTTCCTGTTCCGCTTTTTGCAGTTGTTTCCATGCAGCTTAAAAGATAGTCCGCAGTTGAACTTTTTAAAACGCGGTTTCCGTAAGTCGGCTCATGTTCGTATTCAGTTTTTCCGTCTATGTCCGCTATTTTCTTTATAAACGTCAGTTTTATTTGAACACCTTTGTTTGCAAGAACTGTTGCGGCTTGAACCATTTGCAGTGCGCTCACACTTATTTCCTGACCAATTGACATCGTGGGCTTGCTTCGTGCAGACCAGTATCTGTCATTTTGGTTTTTTACAGAGCCTCTTGTTTCGGACGGAAGCTCAACGCCAGTTCTTTCTCCAAATCCAAACCGCCTGATGTAAGATAAAAATTCTTCCGTTGTTATTTTTTCGCTCATCTGTGCCAGCGCATCGTTGCATGAATATTTTAGTGCGCTTCTTGCGTTAAGCCAGCCGTGATGGTCAAGGCAAGTTATTCTGATTGTTTCTCCTGCGGAAGTCCGCCTTTGATAAATTCCGTCGCACAAAAAACTGTCATCGGCAGTAATTGATTTTGAATCAAGAAATGACGCGACTGAAAAAATTTTAAATACACTTCCCGGCTCGTAAGCTGTAACAGATGCCCTGTCTGTCATTTCCTGCGTTGAGGCGGAAGTGTATTCATTTAAATTTGCGGACGGCAAACTTATGTATGAAAGTATTTCTCCGTTTTTTGCATCTGCGGCAACCAGCATCAGACTTTCAGCTTGAGTTTCTTCCATTGATTTCTTTGCGATTTTTTCAAGTTTATACTGAAGCCCGGAGTCGATTGTTAAATAAACGTTGCTTCCGTGGATTGTTCCAGTTGCATCAGGACTCGGTTCCGGGGAAAGAATGTTTTGCTTGGAATATTCAATTCCGCTAAGTCCTGTTCCGTCATCCCCCATGTAGCCAATCAGCTGGCTTGCCAAAGAGTTTTCAGGATAAAGACGACCGGGAATTTTGTCAAATCGGGTGAAGTTGTAGTAATTGTTTTCATCAATTATTTTTATAAGCTCATTATATTGTTCTTGTGAAATTTTTTTCTTGATATAAATGAAATTTGCGTTTTTTGCGTTTTGAATCTTTTGCGTTATTTCCTGTATTCCCATGTTTAATGGTTCGCAAACTTTTTCGGCAAATTCGTCTGGAGCTTTTATGAGTTTTGGAGTTACAACGAAATGATAAAAATTTGTCTGGACTGCGAGCGGCTTTCCGTTTCGGTCTGTAATTGAACCGCGCTCAATTGTAACTGGAGCTGTAATTGTTTTTTTCTGCGGATAAAAAGCCAGTTTTACAAATTTCACATAAACATAAACCAGCCCGACTGCGCATATAAAAAAAATAAATCCAATTCGGAATTTATTAAAAAAAACACTCATTTAAAAATCACCTTGCCCAAAATATTCTTCTGAGCCACAAAGCCGTAAGTTCTTGAGTCAATTGAATTTTCAAAATTATCTCCTATTGCAAGAATCATTCCTCTTGGAACACAAGGGCTGTTTTTTATCAGATTATACTGAAGTTTTGTAAGCGAGTAATTTTTTTCTCCTACGTGCAAAGTATATCCTGAATCTGATGAATATTCTAGGGATGTGCCTTCCGTGGCAATGCATCTTTTTACAACGAGATTGTTTTTATAATAATAAATTACAATGTCCCCTGTCTTTGCATTTTTCCATCTGATTAAAGTTGAGTTGCCGAACGGATTTACAATTCCGTATGAAAGTTTGCAGACTAAAATTTTTTCGTTATCGTGAATTGCAGGCTCCATTGAAATTCCTTGCACTGAAAGAATGTCAAATACAAAAACTTTTATTACAGTTCCTATAAAAATTCCTGCAAATATGTATTTCCAAAAAGTTGATTCTTGTGATTTATTTTTCATTATTATATTCATCGTCAATAATTGCTAATATCAAAAACTTTTTTTGTCGATATTGAAACTATGGAAATAATAAATTGCTTGGAAGCTTCTGGTTCTAGAAAAAATACTACACACTTGATTCGACACAATATTTTGCGCAGTGGTCGTGCTTCAGCGAAATCTGTTTATAGAACACGCAGTGTTTTTAGCGCAAATTCGGTTAGAGCTGATTTTAATATTTTTTCATTTATTCAGAATCTTCGCGGGCAAATTGGAGTTGCAGGAAAGCGGATAAAGATTGCTTCCCGGTTTGTCTGGCTTGTTCCTGTTTTTGTTTTGTGTGCGGCTTCACCTTTTTTTGTTTCCAAGTTTATTTCCTTTTCTGAAAGTTTTGCAAAAAATATAAATTTAAATCCTGTTTCAATGGATGAGTTTCAGGCTCTTGACAATGCGATGAGTGAATTTGCCTTTGACCGGACTTCATATTTTGACAGCGAGGGAAATATTTTTTCTGAAGACGGAATTAAACTTGAGACCAATTCTGTTCTTTTGAAGCAGCCTGTTGTTTTTCAGAATTACACGGTAAAGCCGGGCGATACGATAAGCGGAATAAGTTCAAGATTCGGACTTTCAAATATTTCAACATTGATTGCTATAAATAATATTGGAAACGTCCGCTCAATTTATGCAGGTCAGAAACTTTCAGTTCCTTCTGTAGACGGACTTGTTCACTTGGTTTTAAAAAATGAAACTCTTGATTCTATTTCAAAAAAATATTCTGTTTCTGTTTCTGATTTGCTTGATACAAATGACTTGTCATCTGAAAATTTACAGGAAGGACAGAAAATTTTTATTCCGGGAGCAAGACTGGACAGCAATTCTTTGCGGAAGGCAATGGGAGAGCTTTTTGCAAATCCACTGAAAATAAGATACAGGCTTACTTCAAGATTTGGTTCGCGCGCGGATCCGTTTACTGGTGTTGCATCCCATCACACTGGAATTGACATGGCTTGTCCTACAGGAACTCCGATTTATGCATCCATGAGCGGAAAAATTGCATACACAGGATTTTCTTCTGTATTTGGAAATTATGTGATTATAAATCATTATGACGGTTATCAGACTTTGTATGCGCACATGAGCAAAATCATTGCTAAAAAAGGCGATGTTGTTAGTCAGGGCACAAGAATTGGACTTGTTGGAAACACTGGATATTCTACCGGTCCGCATCTTCATTTTACAGTTTATAAAAATTCAAAGCTTGTAGATCCGCTTACAGTTTTAAAATAAATTTTAGAGGAAATTTATATGAACAAAAATTTCAAGTTGTGCAGTTTTGCTTTTATAGTTTTCTTTGCATTCATTTTCCCGGCTTTTTCTCAAATTGAATTTGGCAGTTTGGATTTAAACAAAGACGATTTTCTTATATTTTCCGCTGAACAAAATATTCCGGGGACAGTTTCTTACAAGTCGCTTTTTTTTACTCAGCTTGATGAACAAAAAATAAAAAAAGAACCCGTGATTTTGACTTGCTTCCCGGAAAAAATGGAGCTGCTCAACGAAAATAAAATTCTTCAGATTAGAAACAGATACGGAACTGCAAAATATTCTGTTGAAGATAAAAATTTAAAATGGACTTCTCTTGCTTTTGGAATTCCAGAAAATTACAGCCGGGCTAATTTAATTTCTGCAAGTCCAGACGGAAATTATTTTTGCTATGTAAAGAAAACAAAAAACACAACAGGAAAGCTTTTTGTTGTTGACTGTAAAACACAGGAAGAAAAAGTTCTCCTTGAAAAAACTTCGTTTAGCTACAAGTCCATAAATGCAAAATGGTCGCCAGACAGCAAGTTTCTTCTTTATGAAAAAGACGGCTGTGTATATTTTATAACTCCAAGTGAACTTTTCAAAAAAATAAATTTGCCTGAAAGCTATAGAAAAATTGGAGATGGCACAATCGATAATGTTCAGTGGACTCAAAGTGGAAATATAATTTACGTTTCAAATGACCTTGTTTTTTTAATTGAAGAAAATGAGCTTTACACAAGAGGTCTTTATGCAGCACTTATTGGAAGCGGAAAAATTATTGGACGAATTCCAAATGCGTTTGATCCGCTGAAAGATAAATTCTGGACAAATGAAGACGGAACAAAGTTTGCGGTAGTTTCAAGCAAAAATACTCTTTACATTTATTCTGCCATGGAAAATCCAGAGCTCAGCTATTTAAAGCCGGAAGGCGTTTTTTCTTTTTCAGAAATAGACGGAATCTGCTGTGATTTTAAAATTTTCTGGAGCGGAGCTTCTTCACCAGTTTTATGGTGCGATTCTTTTTCTTTTGAAAATCCAAAGAGAGTCAGCTATGCTTATTCTATAAAAGAAAAAATGGAGCTTCTGTTTAAAACTGAAAATTCCATTTCTCCAGTTGTTTCGCCGGATAGAAAAAAAATCGCTTATACAGATGCCGGAAAATTTTTTGTGTATGATATTTCTGCGCAGAAAGTTGTTTTGTCAAAGCCAGAAGAAAAAATTGTTTCAGCTGCATGGAACGGAAATTTTTCAATTTACATTGGCGGAGAAGAAACTGTAAAACTTGTAAATTTCCGCGGAGATGAAAAACTTCTTTTCTTGTCTTCCGCTTGCCAACCATACTGGAGCAATGAAAAAATTTCGTGCAAGTCTGAAATTTCAAAAGATACATTTGTTTATGAGGCGGACAAAAATACTTGGAGAGCAACCTTGTCGTCTTCCACAGAAAATTTTTCACGGCTAGAAAAAAACGGAAGGTACAGAGTTTTCCTTGGTTCTTCTGTGAATTCAAAGTTTTCAAATTCAATTTATGTAAGATCTCTTTCTGGAAAAACAAAAACATATTCTGTTTATAAGGAAACTGAAAAATATTCAGAGCCTCTAAAAAAGGTTTCTCTTGTTTTTGATGCATTGAAAAATTCAGAAGGACTTGCAGAAGTTCTTTATACACTTGATGATTTTAGAGTAAAGGGAACTTTCTTTTTGAACGGAGAATTTATCCGGCGTTATCCGCACAAGGCAAAGCAAATTGCATTTTCTGGAAACGAATGCGCTTCAATGTTTTTTAGTTGCGCCGATTTGGTTGAAAATAATTTTATAGTTGATAAAGATTTTATTCAGCGTGGTCTTGCAAGGAATGAAGATGAATTTTTTACTGCGACAGGAAAAGAACTTTCACTTTATTGGCACGCTCCGTTTTATCATTCAAATCAGCTTATGAAAACTGCTGCCACGGAAGCGGGTTATAATTACGTTGAAGTTTTTAACAAATTCAATGACAGAATTACATTTGAAGAAAGCAAGGAAAGCGGCAAGGAATATTTAAATGCAAGCTCTCTTGTTGATTCATTTGCTGAAAATCTTTATGACGGAATTGTGATTCCAGTTTCAATTGGAACTATGGATGGAACTCGTCGTGATTATCTTTATGAAAAACTGGATTTACTGATTTCTTCAATTTTAGAAAACGGATATGAAATTGTTTCTTTGAAAGATTTGCATTAATTTTTTATCTGCATTTCTTGCGCTTTGAAAATGCCTATTTGACTAAATGTTTTCAATAACGTAAAGTTAAGTATGTTTGTGACTAACAAGTGCCAGTGCAAGGAATGTCAGAATCCTGCGCTTTCAGTAATCCGCGACAATGAAATTATTCCGCATGAACCGGGCTTTTGCTTTGAGCATACGGAAGATAAAATTGGTCATCTTACATCGCTTTTGAACTATATAAATTCACATGAAAAAATTATCGGGCTTTGCGCTTACGGAATATCCGTGAACGGCGTTGACCTTTCAGGTAAAAAATTTTACGGCTGCAATTTTCAGCACTCAACTTTTTCAAATATACATTCAACAGGCTTGAAATTTAAAATATGCACGCTTGATTTTTCAACATTTTCAGATTGCGATATGCTGAACAGCGACATTCAGTTTTCCTCTTTTTCCGGCTCGAAATTTATTCACGTGGTTTTTACAGGAAGCGATTTGGTTCATAACAATTACAACGGAATAACTGCTTACCAGTGCAGCTTTGATGATTCGGATTTTTATAACAGCCGTTTTATCCGTGCAATTCTTATGAACACGTCAATGAAAAACTGCAATCTTAAAAAAGCGATATTTTACAATTCTGCAAGAGAGCACGTTTCATTTAAACTTTCAAATACGCGGGAAGCTTTAATTGACAGAAACAAAAGCGGCTTGATTGAAGACTTTTCGGAATCGGAAGGAGAAGACGAGCTATGAAACTTTATTTCCATTTGTGCGTAGACGGATTTACAAACAGCTACACTATTTTAAATGACAGGCCAGATGTAAAAGAAGCGATTATTGTTGACCCTGGAAAAATTGACATGGAAACAATAAATTTAATTGAAGAAGGTGGCTATAAATTGTCTGCGGTTTTGATTACGCACAAGCATACTCATCACATACAAGGTCTTAGGACACTTAAAAAAATCTACACTCCTGTAGTGTATGCGGCTGATGCTGGAATTTACGGAATGGACTGCTCGATTTTAAATGGCGATGGAATTGTAAAGATTGCAGGTTTCAATGTTGAATTTTTTTCTGTTCCGGGACATTCTCCAGACAGCATGGTTTATAAAATTGAAGATGTAGTTTTTACAGGTGATACTTTGATTTCTGGTGTGACGGGAAGCACTTTGAGCCAGTATTCCCATAAATTGCTTTGCAAAAAAATCAAGGATAAAATTTTTTCACTTCCTAATAGGACTGTTGTTTTCCCCGGACACGGTTCTCCAAGCACTATCGAAAGTGAAAAGCAATTTAACATTGATTTAATTTAAAAGCTATTCCATCCTTTGAATAAGCGTAACTCTTCCGCAGGCAAGCCCCCAGTTGTCAAAAGCATAGCTGTTTAGAATTTCTGCCGCATCAACAAAAGCCTGTGCATTTGTGCTTCTGATATATTCCGCGCTTTCCGGCTGAATCCTGTTGACTGAACCTCGTCCTGCAACTTGAATAAAATAATTTCTTACATTTGAAAAAGACTGCTGCATTATGTAAGCCATGAATTCATTTTGCATTAAATATTCATCGTTTGTATCGTATCCAAGTCCTGGCTGTGTTTCCCAAAATTTCTTTAGAAAATTCAAAGACTCTTCGTCAAACATATTATAGCAAGTTGCAACGATATTTCTAAAATCCTCATCAGTAAAATAAATTCCGTGCCAGCTTTCGTGCGCCATAAAAGTATGCCTAAGATATTCCGGTGATTCCCTGGTGAACGAAACGACCGCGCCTTTTCTGGCTTTAAATCCGTCTTTGTCTTTTTGTATGATTTTATTTGCAATCAGAATTTCTTTTAGGATTTCTTCATAGCTGTTTATTTGAAAATTTTCCTGTTCAACTAAAGAAAAGAAATTCGCCAAGTCATTGGCTTTGTAGTCGTGCGCATTGTAGCCGTGCTTGTTTTCTACAAAATCGTCAGAAACTAAAGTTCCTTTGTATCCGGCTTTTTCAACAAAATATGCGATTCTTGTGAAAAACTGATTTTGAATTTTGTAATTTGCAAAATCAAAAACCAAAACTCCGGGGAAAAGTTCCCATTCAAAAATTTCGTAGTCACTTCGTCTCCAGTTTTTTTGTGGCCAGTTGTTTATAAGTCCCAAGTCAGTTTTTAACGGGTACAAAACTTTTCCTTCTGTATCCTGCGCAAGAATCGGATTTGAAGGTTTCATTATGAGTTTTTTTACAAGCTCTTTGTTTTCTTGCAGCTCAAATTTTTCAAAAGGATTTTTTAACGCTGAAGTTTGCAATGTTTTTGAGTTTGCGTTTTTTGAAAGGCGGATTGAAAGTTTTTCACTTCCGGCGGAAAAAGTTATTCTTTTTTGATTTTTAAAAGTGCCGATGTAGTCCGAATCTGTAATTCCGATTTCAATTTTTGGCATTATGCGTGTTGGAATATTTTGATCTGGAAAAAGATTTTTCGCATCGCTGAAATCCGCAGAATTAAAATCCCATTTTATTTTTCCTCCGCTAGGTCCGAATGCAAAAAGCGGAATGTTTTCATTTTTCCAGCCAAGCGCCGCTTCTGTTATCTGCGCTTCGGTTACTTTGAATTTTGCATTTCCGTATACAAAAAATCCGGCTGGCACAATGTCGTTTTTCGCAATTGAAAATACAACTCTAAAATCTTCGGATTCAAACTCTGAAAAATTTCCGGTTACAAGTTTTCTTGAATATATTGATGTCTTTAAAGTTCCGTTTGAAAAATCATCGTCAAATAAAAAGCCCAAAGCAAAAACGCTTTCTCCTGATTTTGGAATTGAATTTTTTGCAAATGAAATTCTTACAGAAAGTCCTGCGCCTGATTTTTTGTAGCGGACGTTGCTAAAATGCGCCTTTTGATTTTCTGTGAATTTAAAAAACATATATTGTTTTTTCTGCGGATTAGAAATTTTTGCTTCCGCCGCAGCTTTGTTCAATGCAATTAAATTTTCTCCGCTCATTCCGATTGAAGAATTTTTAGCTTTGAATGCGCAAGAGGAAAATGCAATAACCAAAAACAATATTAAGGATTTAAAAAAGAATTTATGCATGGGAACATACTAAACTTTTTTTTTAGTTTACGCTACACTGATAAAATGTTTGCTTTTGTTCCTGGAAAAGATGTGCTTTTGTTTCTTGCAAAAATTCAAAAAAAAATAATTTCTGTGTTTAATTCAAACCGCCCTGCGAAATTTTTTGCGGCTCCTGTTTTTCCTCTTTGGGCATTCTTTGACTTTGCTTTTCCTGAAAAAATAATTTCCTGCGAATTTCTTGAGCCAGTTTTTAAAGATGAAAAATTTATTTTTCCAGTAAAAATAATTTCCTTAAAAGATGAAAAAGAGAAGTTAATAAACCTTGAAATTGTATTTGGAAAAATTATTGGGGAAATAAAAAGCAGCCTTGAATTTCATCTTGATTCAGACGAAATAAAAAACTGCTTTCCATATAAAATCAGAGTTTTTAAAATTGGAAATGTTCTAGTTCAAGATAACAACTGGCAGCTGTTCGATGAAAAATGGTGCAAATGCCAGCCGCTTTCTTAGAAATTAGCGCATTACTTTTTCGCCACGGTCCATTGCAATCAGGCCGGACTTTAGGAATTCAAGAATTCCGTAAGGCTCAAGAAGCCGCTTTAATGAGCTGATTTTTTCTTCGCTTCCGGTTGCTTCTACAATCAAAGTGTTTTCTGAAACATCAACGATGTGGGCGCGGTAAATACTGCAAGTTTCAATGATTACGCCTCTATTTTCTCCGGCGGCCTTTACTTTTATAAGGGCTGTTTCACGTTGGCAAGTTGAAGAAGAATCGCAGTGTTCAATAGAAATAACTTCAACAAGTTTTGAAAGCTGTTTTTCAATCTGCTCAAGAATATATTCATCTCCGCGAACAACAATTGTCATGCGGGATTTTTCAGGATCTGCAGTTTCGCAGACTGTGAGTGAATCGATGTTATATCCACGACGGCTAAAAAGGCCGGACACACGGCTCAATACACCTGCATGGTTTTCAACAAGAACAGAAAGCACATATTTTTTCATTTCAAACTCCTATAAAAAATCAATGAGGAAATGCTATTTTCCTAATTCAGAATAAATTCCAAGAAGCCGAATTTCTTCAACTTTATCCGAAAGTTTTTCCATTAACGATTTTACGTATTCCGCTGCATTTTGATTTTTAATTTCAGCGTCCGCATAGAACCAGTATCTCCAAGGCTGTCCTGCAATCGGGCGGGATTCAAGGCGTGTCATGTTCAGTCCGCAGTCGTTGAAAACTCCAAGCACATTGTACAATGCTCCCGGCTCATTTTTTGTCTTAAAGATAAAACTTGCCATGTTTGCAGGAACATTTGCTTCTTTTGCGCCTTTTGGCTTTGTAGTGTGGTTCGCCTGAATTACAACAAAACGCGTGAAGTTTCCAGGATCATTTTCAATGTCCTCCGCAAGAATTTCGAGCTTGTAAAGAGCTGCGTTGACTGAACTTGCGATTGCGGCGTTTTCCTTTGACTTTTTTTCTGCCACAAACTGGGCTGCGGTTGCTGTGGAAACTGCGTCTATAAAATTCCAGTCTTTGTGGTTGTCTAAAAATTTCTTGCACTGGCTCAATGCCTGCGGATGCGAATAGACATTTTTAATATTAGAAATCGTTGCGCCTTTTATTCCAAGCAAGGCGTGCCGGATATTTAAAGTTACAGCTCCTGCAATGCTTACGTCTTCAAACCTGCTGAAGTTGTCGTAGTTTTGGAATACACTTCCTGCAAGGCTGTTTTCGATTGGAACCATTCCGTAGTCTGCTTTTCCGTCCACAACGCTTTGGAAAATTTCTTCAAATGAATCGACTGCAACGGCTTCAACATCATGAGAGTCAAAGTAGCGTGAAATTGCCTGTTCCGCATACGCGCCTCTTTTTCCGCTGTAAACGCAGACAATCTTTCCGCTTGAATTTTTTTGTCCTGAATGCACAACAGAAGAATTTTCTTCACGGATATGGGCAACTGATTTTCCGATTACAGGCGCAAGAGCTTCAATGTCGTGCATCATCTTGTCGAACTGGGAAGGAAGCATGGACTGCGCTCCATCGCTCATCGCTTTTTCAGGATGATTGTGAACTTCTACAATTATTCCGTCTGCTCCGGCTGCAATGGAGGCAAGTCCCATGGATGGAACTTTGTCGCGGATTCCAACGGCATGGCTTGGGTCTACAATAATCGGAAGGTGAGTGAGAGAACGCAAAACCGGAACTGCGGAAATGTCCAGCGTGTTGCGTGTTGCGTGCTCAAATGTTCTTATTCCGCGCTCGCACAAAATTACGCTGTCTGTTCCGCTTGAAAGCAAATATTCCGCAGACATCAAAAGCTCTTCCAAAGTTGCGGTGTAGCTTCGCTTTAAAATTACAGGCTTGCCGATTGCTCCGACTTTTTTTAGAAGATCAAAGTTCTGCATATTCCTTGCGCCAATCTGATATACATCAACGTAGTCTCTCATAAGCGGAATAAGAGATTCTGAAACTATTTCTGTAACAATTGGAAGTCCGTATTTTTCTCCGGCTTCCTTTAAGTATTTTAATCCTTCTTCGCCTAAGCCTTGAAAACTGTATGGAGATGAACGCGGCTTGTATGCTCCGCCTCTAAGCATGACTGCTCCACTGGAAGCTACAGCGGCTGCAATTTCCATCATCTGCTCGCGGCTTTCAACGGCGCAAGGTCCCGCAATGGAAACAACGTGCTGTCCGCCTATTCTTATTATTTGTCCGCGATTGTTTGGAACTTCAATTATTGTGTTTTCTTTTTTAAATTCCCGGCTTGCAAGTTTGAACGGCTTGCTGATTGGAATGACATTGTTTACGCCCGGCAGAAGCTCAACTTCCCTTATGTCCATAGAAACTTTTCCTACGGCGGCAATAACGGTGTCTTCTTCTCCGACGATTTCATTAAGCTTGAAATTTTTTTCTTTTAAAAACTGGCAGATATATTTTTTCTGTTCTTCAGTTGAATTTTTCTTTAATACAATAACCATTTAAAGAAAATCTAGCACAAACAGTTGAATTTTTCAATTCCTGCTTTTATGCAAAAAAAAGCCACTACCGGTTTTGTTCCAGTAATGGCGTGGTTTGTTTTAGTTGAAAAAATTAGCTGTGGCTGTTCCAGCTTACGGTTCTAAGAATGTCCCCAAAGACACCTGCCGCTGTAACTCCTGCACCTGCGCCATAGCCACGGACTGTAAGCGGAATTGGCGTGTAACGCGCTGTGTGGAATACAAATGCGTTTTCTCCGCCGCGTACTCCAAAAAGAGGATCTTCCGGCCCGACTTCAAGCATTCCAACAGAAACTTTTCCGTCTTTTATGCTTGCTCCCATTCTAAGAACTTTTTTGTCTTTTCTAAGCGAAGCCATTTTTTCTTCAAAATAAGAATCCAGTTCAGGAAGCTTTGCAAGGAATTCTTCCACAGAACCTTCGAGAGAAAATCCTTGTGGGAAAATTGAACGCATTTCAATGTCTTCAAGCTCAATGTTCATTCCGCTTTCACGGGCAATGATTAAAGCTTTTCTTGCAACGTCAGTTCCCTTTAAGTCGTCGCGCGGATCCGGCTCTGTGTAGCGCAGCTGTTTTGCTTCAAGAACTGCCTCGCTGAATTTTTTGCCTTCATCAAGTTTTCCAAAAATATAGCTCAAACTGCCGGACATGATTCCGTTGAAGCCTGTGAGCTTGTCGCCCGACTTGAACAGATTCTGCAAAGTGTCAATGATTGGAAGACCTGCGCCGACGTTTGTTTCATATAGGAATCTTACGTGCATTTCGTTTGCAGTGTCGCGGAGCTTTTTGTAGAAATCCATGCTCATTGAATTTGCTCTCTTGTTTGGAGTTGCAATGCTCATTCCGGCCTTGAAGATATCAAGATAGCGTTCCGGTAAATCGTAGCTTGCAGTGCAGTCAACAAAAATCGGATTGATAGGCTTTGTCTCTTTTACAAAGTTGATTATCTCATCAAGGTTTGTCTTTGTTCCGTTTTTCTTAACTTGATCTCTCCAGTCGCCAAGAGAAATTCCTTCCGCATTGAAAATCATTCCGTCGATATTTGCAATTGCCATAACGCGGATGTCTATTCCCTGCTCCAAAAGCATTTTCTGCTGCTCGCCAATCTGGTCAAGCATAGTTCCGCCGATTGTTCCAGCGCCGAATGCAAAAACCTGAATTGACTGGACTGTGTTGAAGAAGAACTGATGGACAACGCGCACTGCCATGTCTCCGTCTTCCGCCTTTATTACAGCTGAAATTGAACGTTCGCTTGAACCTTGCGCAATTGCAAGAATGTTTACATCGCGGCTTGCAAGTGAATCAAAGAAAGTTCCTGCAACGCCTCTTTTTTCTTTCATGCCGTCGCCGATTATTGAAACGATGGCGCAGTCAGCCTGGACTTTTATAGGATTTATAAGCTTTGTTGAAATCTCAAGTGAAAATTCTGATTTAAGAACATCCTGAACTTCATTTGCAAAAGCTTTGCGCACGCAGAATGAAATTGTATACTCAGAAGATGACTGGGTAATCAAAAGAATTGAAATTCCGGCATTGCTTACCGCAGAGAAAATCCGCGCCGCCATTCCCTTGCGTCCTTTCATTCCGGAGCCGCTTACAGAAATCATTGCGCAGTCTTTAAGGCAAGAGATTCCGCAGACCGGACCTTTTTTTGCAGAGTTTTCAAACGGACCTTTTCCGATTCTAGTTCCGCGCGCAGAAGGATTGTGAGAGTTCAAACTCCAGGCTTCAATTCCTTTTGCCGCAAGAGGAGCCAATGTCTTTGGATGAAGAACTTTGCTTCCGAAGAATGAAAGCTCCATTGCTTCTTCATAAGTCATGTCGTCTACAAGAACAGCATCTTTTACAACTCTTGGGTCTGCTGTGTAGATTCCGTCAACGTCAGTCCAGAATTCAACTTTAGAAGAACCAAGGCAAGAGCCAACAATCGCCGCGCTAAAGTCAGAGCCGTTGCGACCTAAAAGTCCCATAACAGGTTTTGCGCCGGTTCCAGAAATCCATGAACAGATAAATCCAGGAAACAAAAGAATTTGCGCCAAAGGTGCTGAGCCGTCTCTGTAGTCTGCAAAAGCGTCAGCGCAGTGAGCATAGTCTGGCTCGCCTTCTTTTTGGTCGCCGGTTGTATAAATGAACTTGCGTGAATCCAAAAGCAAAACGCTCTGTTTTTTTGCAAGAAGGATTGCTTCGACAATCGGAGCACAGATTAATTCTCCCATGCCCATGATGCGGCAGTGAACGGTGTCCGGGCATTCTCCAAAAACTGTAAGGCCTGCAAGAAGTTTTTCAAGCTCAGAAAATAGAGGCTCGATTTTTGCATTTACAGATTCTGTGCTGAATTCTGGCAATGCTGATTTTATTTCCGCGCAAATATCCGCGTGAATTCTACGAAGCTCGCTTACAAAAGATTCAGCTGTTCCGCCAGAAGCGCAGCCGTCAATTGCAGTTTGAAGCTTGTTAGAAATTCCTGCAACGGCACTTACAACAACACTGATTCTGTCAGACTTTGCACGTCCGATCATAATTTCCACGCTGTCAAGAATACGGCGGGCGGAACCCATGCTTGTTCCGCCAAACTTTAATGTAAGCATAAAAATCCTCTGCTAAAAAAAATATTTCGTTATACTACCATTAATAGAATGAAAATTCAATCAAGAATATTTTGAGCAAAAACACGTTTTTTTATGCGGATTGTTGGAGTTTTAAAATGACTTGCGCTAATTTAATGGAAATACGCCTCTTATGATTGCCATTCAGAAAAATCAAATTGATACAGTAAAAAAAGAACTTTCTGACAGTCGGTATAATGATAACAACAATGCTTTGTTGAATCACACAAATATTAATGATGAAACTGCATTGCATATTGCTGTCAGGAATCGTAGCGAAGCGATTGTAAAATTGTTGTTGGATAATCGAATTGAAAAAGATGCAAAAAGACTTGATGGCAACACAGCTTTACATATCGCAACAAAAAACGGTGATGTAGCAATAGTAAAAATGTTAGTAGATGCAAAATGTGATATTAACGCTGTGGATGAAAATGGCGCGACTGCTCTTGTTCTTGCCGCTAAGAGAGAAAATAAAAATTTAATAGACTATTTTCTTGAAAAAGGCGCAGATATTCAAAAACCAGATTTTTATGGAAAAACATATAAAGATTATTATGCTCCAGATAAAGAAACTGAAAAAAGAGCAGAAAATCCTGTAGAAGAAAAAAGAAAAATTTCAATTGGAAATACCACCGGCCGAAAATATGTAGTTGTATTTGGTTCTTCTAAGGATCCTGTAATTCAGGCAGTAAAAGATAGAAATCGTTCAAAACTTGAATCGCTTATTGCAGAAGGACAAGGTCTTGATACTCCAGATAGTTTTGGCAATACTGCTCTTATGTATGCTGTTAATATGGAAAATGGCTATTTAATAAACTGCTTGCTTGCAAATGGAGCGAATGCTTCAGCTTCAAATATTTATGGTCAGACTCCTTTGCATTGCGCAGTTTCAAAACTGAATGCATCGATTATTTCAATGTTGTGTTCGGCTGGAGCAGGAATAAATATGATTGACAATGATAGAAATTCGCCTCTTGTAGTTGCTATAAAATTCAGATCTCCAAAAATTATGTCAAATCTTCTTGACTTGGGAGCAGATCCATATATTCGTTTTAATGGCAATAATGCTCTCACTTATATATGCGGTAATGATGATTATGAAATGGCAAGAATATTGCTGAACAAATTTCCTTATTTTGATATTAATTGGGTTAATGAAAATGGTCAAACTGCCCTTGATATAGCAAAAGAAAGAAAAAACATATCATTGCAAGATCTGCTTAAATCTAAAATGCAAAAATAAGGGGATGCTTTTTTGGGGAGAGGGCGCTGCTCTTTTAAGGTTTCTTATGAAAAAAATCATATTGCTTTTTACTCTTTGCATTTTTAGTATTTATATTAAAGCGCAGGATTTTATAATAAATCCTAAGTCAAAAAATCCTGAAAAATCAACAGTTGTTATAAAATCTTTTGATATTAACGGTGCTATTTCTCCTGAGCAATTTATAGAAAACGGCTCTATTATTTATACATTTTTCTACGAGATAACTGATGATTATGGAAATAAAATTTATAGTAAAATAATAAAATCAACCGTAGAAAATATTCCAGATTATTTTTTTACAGAACAAACTGTTTTTCATACAAAAGTTCCTGAATTCCGATGGAGTGGCGAAGGAATAGAAAATTTGGAACGCGGAAAATACAATTTCACTTTAACGATTTCGCTGATTGAAAAAAATGACAAAACAGGTAATGGGCTGTCAGCAGAAAATATTGATGAATCAAATATAAGTCTTTTGAAAGACAGCTTTGGCAGGAATGTTATGGCGTCTCAAGTATATACAATTTTAGTGGATACTGAAGGACCTTATTTTGAAGTCGATTATGCAGATATTCCAAGCCAAAATATAGAAACAGAAACAAATTCTATTTTGTTATATACAACAGAAGAAAGCGATTCTGCTGTTGCATGGGAAATACAAGAAATAAATACTGGATTTTGTAAACAATATTTTTATAAAACTCCTCATGTCATGCCTGTTACTCATTTGCTTGTAAATGGAATTTCTGGAACTTGCAATTTAATTGTAAAGGCGTGGGATTCAGTTGAAAATTGCAGAGAGCAAAAAATATCAATCGCTTTGAAAAAAACTGACCCTAAGTTAAAAGAAAAATTTTATGCAATGCAATCATTAGAAAATGTTCTTGATGCATTTAAAGAAAAATTCAGCGCATATAAAATTCAGTTAGAGGAAAATTTTTCAGACAATGTAGTTGTGCAACAAAAAAATCTTTCTAGCAACTTTGTCAAAGAACTTGTATTTAAAAGTAAAGATAAAACAGTTTGTATTCCTACAGAAAATTTAAATAAAAATATTTCATGGAAATTTAATAAAGATGATTTGCCTGTTGGAGATTACAGCGTTTTTGTCCGATTATTTGTTTCTGAAAAATTATACGATTTTGAAGTCGGTTCTCTAAGCGTAAAAAATGATAACGAGAATTCTCCTGCGAAAGTTTTGCTTGCATTGGAAAGCAACCGGGAAGTTGATTTAAAAATGTTAAAAAACAAAGAAACTTCTTTATTAACAGGTTCTTTTGTATATTTGCAAGATACTGATTTAAATCCTGAATTGAAAATTGAAATTTGCGATTCAAAAGGAAATCTTATAAAAAACATTAATAATGAAGATATTAAAGATTTATATTTAACACCTACACGTTTAACTGTTATATTAAAAGCTATGAGTAATGGTAAGATTTCTTCTAAACAAGCTAAAGAATTATTCTTCTTAACTCTTGAAAGATGTGAAGAGCCTGAAGCAATTATGAAAGAAGAGGGCATGGAACAAATAAGTGATGATGGAGCTTTAACTTCAGTTGTTACTGAGGTTTTAGATGAAAATAGTAGTCAAATAGAAGAATATAAAAATGGTAAAACTAATATGTTTGATTATTTTGTTGGTCAAGTAATGAAAAAAACTCGTGGTCAAGCAAATCCAGTTAAAGTAAAAGAAATTTTAACAAGTGAATTAAGTAAGAGATAATCTTACTTTTTTATTTTGAAAGTTAAAAAATATATAATTATATTAAATTTGTGATAAAATAGTAATAGAATATGGAGGGAACGAAAGTGAAAAAAATAATTCTATTAC
>OIYR01000427.1_pt1 | contig 23471 bp, 23 predicted proteins | sample 1588221 | NCBI WGS metagenome assembly OIYR01 (sample SAMN03283292) | human gut metagenome | biome: human-associated habitat; material: feces | host: Homo sapiens | place: Peru | collected 2012
TACACCTAAAACTTTAATTCCACTAACCGGCATATCAAATAAATAAACTAAGAACATAATCTTAAATACACTACCTATAATAGAACCATCCTTATGAAATGATGTTCCAAGTGTAATAGTTGGACTAGCAATATCTTCACTAACTCCAATTTTCTTAGCACACTCAGTATTAACTGGTATAGATGCAGCCGAACTACATGTAGATAGGGCAGTAACACTAGCAGGAATAATATTAGCCCAGTATTTCTTAACTCCAATCTTACCAGCTGCCATATAAGCATATAAACTATAAATAACAAAATAAACAAATGCACATGATACTGTATAAATAATAAGCATTTTTAAATAACTTGTAGCAACACCTGCGCCAAACTCGCCTACAAAAGAGGCAAAGTAAGCCCCTATTCCAATTGGAGCATAATACATAATAATTTTAATAAGCATTTGAAGTACATCATTAAAGCTTTCTAATACATCAAGAGCTTTTTTACCTTTATCTTTTGCAAAATGAATAGCAAGACCAGTTAAAATAGATATAACAATTAAAGCAATAATATTATCTTTAGAAATTATTTTTACAAAATCATCAGTTGAAATTGCATTAACTGTTCTTGTTAAAATATCAAGTTTTTCATCATTATCAGTAATTGAATAATCAAAAGATTCTTACATTACTTCATAAGCAGACAATACCTCTAGAAGAAGATGTCACATCTTTTATCACACAATTAATGAATACTGCTAACCGTTTGCTCAAACAAATCACCCATGATCGTCTTCAACTTATACTTGATAATAAACTATATCTTCAAGAAGAGGATCATCTCTCTCTAGTAGAGGATTCTTCAATGATTGGCTTATGTACAATTGCTTTAGGATATAGTCTATCTTCTTTGATTTCACATCAGGATATCTTATTTATTGATGATACACTGCAGTATAAGATGAATGATTATCATGAAACATTAATCAATACACTCTCTATAACCCCTTATTTTTCAAGACTCTATATCACTAAATAAGTAAATATAACTCACTATTATCATCATGATTAGGATTAATCCTTTTCATTTTCACAAAAATAGTTATAATATTATCGTACAGGAGAGGAGAAAGTTATGGCAAAAAATAATATTAAAAATGATGCAATTACACCAAGAGACGTTGATTTTGCTCAGTGGTATACAGATGTATGTCGTAAAGCAGAATTAATGGATTATTCTAGTGTTAAAGGATTTATTATTTATCGCCCATATGGTTATGCTTTATGGGAACAGATTCAGAGTTACTTGGACAAGAGATTTAAAGAAACAGGACATCAGAATGTCTATATGCCAATGTTGATTCCTGAATCTTTATTAAATAAAGAGAAAGACCATGTAGAAGGATTTGCACCAGAATGTGCAGTTGTTACTAAAGGTGGTTTAGATGATTTAGAAGAACACTTAATCGTTAGACCTACTTCAGAAACATTATTCTGTGAACATTATGCTAAGATTGTAAATTCTTATCGTGATCTACCAAAGAAATATAACCAGTGGTGTTCAGTAGTAAGATGGGAAAAAACTACAAGACCATTCTTACGTGGTTCTGAGTTCTTATGGCAGGAAGGTCATACAATTCATGCTACTGAAGAAGAAGCACGTTCTGAAACATTAATGATGAGAGATATCTATGAAGAAACTGCAAAAGAATTACTTGCTATCCCAATGTTAACAGGACGTAAAACTGAAAGAGAAAAATTTGCAGGTGCTGAAGAAACTTATACTATTGAAGCATTAATGCATGATGGTAAGGCTCTTCAGTCTGGTACATCTCATTACTTCGGTCAGGGATTTGCGAAAGCATTCAACATGACATTCCTAGATAAGGATAACAAGTTAAAGCATGTTTATCAGACATCATGGGGTGTTTCTACAAGATTACTAGGTGCAATCATCATGGTTCATGGTGATGATAATGGTCTTGTTTTACCACCTAGACTTGCTCCAACACAGGTTGTTATTATCCCAATTCAGCAGAAGAAGGCTGGCGTACTTGAAAAAGCAGATGAAATCGCAGCACAGTTAAAAGCAGCGGGTATGAGAGTAAGTGTAGATGCAAGTGATAAATCACCAGGATGGAAGTTCTCTGAAGCAGAAATGCGTGGTATTCCAGTACGTATTGAAGTAGGACCACGTGATATTGAAAACGGTCATTGTGTTGTTGTAAAACGTAATGATGGTGTCAAGACTCAGATGGACTTAGACGAAAACCTTCCACAGGCAATTCATGATACATTAGAAACAATCCATAAGGAAATGTATGATAAGGCAGCAGCATTCTTAAATAGTCATATTACTCGTGTAAATACTTTAGAAGAAGTTGGTAAAGTATTAGATGAAAAGGGTGGCTATGTCAAGATGAACTGGTGTGGTGAAGAAGCATGCGAATTAAAGATCAAGGAACTTTATCAGGCAACTTCACGTTGTATCGATGAACATGAAGAAGCAGATGGCGTATGTCCATGCTGTGGTAAAAAAGCAAAACATGTCGTTTATTTTGCAAGAGCATATTAATAAAATGAATCTCAACAAGAATTTGTTGGGATTTTTTTATATTTTTTAAATAGCCCCTTTTTTTCTAGCATTTTTATTGTATTGTTTAATGTTAATTTTATGCTAAAATGGTATAATAATTTGCATTAAATGAAAAAGGGAGAAAAATATTTTGAAAAAGACACATACAGCACACTTATCTTTAATAGTAGGGACACTACTGATGCTTCTTGATCAGTTTTTTTGGACATCCCATGCCAATGTATTAAATATAAATAATGTCGGTCTTTTAATGAGTGCTTTACAGATCTGTCACATAGCTACATTGATAGGACTTGATCTTGTTATCCTATCTTTAGGATATATTTATTCTAATAAGGAAAACAGTCTTTCAGAAGCACTGAAATTATGGATTTATACTGTTGTGGCTGGTATATTTTCTGCTATTATCTGTTTCTTGCTTACAAAAGGAATAGATACAAATGCCTTTTATTCTATCTTCTTTCCAGTTATAAGAAACGTATCTCCTGTGATCACAGGTGTGATTCTTTCTTTAATCTGCTATCCATTTATGAAGAAGGTTAACCATAAATATTTAAAGTATTTACTCTTAGGACTTCTGGCATTACCTACACTCAGTGGCATCGATCTATTGAGTTTTGGAGATGGATACAGTGTTCCATTCACATTTATATTATTTTATCTAGGCGTTATTGAAGCGCACGAAGACAATCATTTTTCGTTTATTCCATTTATTATAGTTGGATTAATGGATGTGCTATGTGTAAGTATCATGCCATTATGTTCTGATATTGTACATGGCGATATGTCTACCGCATTACGCTTTACGACATCAATATCTTTCTTTGAAGTGATGATTGCCTGCCTTCTTATCCGATTATTAAAAAATATACCATTCTTAAATAGATGGTCTTCAATTTGTTATATTCCAATTGCATCTCTTGTCTTTATTGGGGCAGGGCGATTAGAAAATATTGTGTCATGGAATGAAACGCTTGTAGGTATTTCTTCAAAGAAGCTTTTTCTATTAGGTGGCTTTGAAGCATTCCTTATTGTTTTAATTGTACTACTACTTACAGCATGTTTAATGCGTCTTCCACGTATTAAAACATTAAATCATGCTATCAATAGACACTTCGAAAACTTTGAGATGAGTGAAGAGTGGATCAAGAAAGAAATTCAGTATATTGAACAATTTTTATCGAATCATAAAATAAATATTGTTATGCTTATTTTTGCATATATTCTCTCTTATGCTTCATTCATCAGCATGAACACAACTTATACGATTGAACCAAGCTCATCACAATCCTATAATATCTTTTTCTATATTTTCTTTAGAAGACAATTCTTTGTCTTATTGAATACATTTGTGCTTTTCCTAGTCGCACGCTTCCTTTTAGCTGTTACAAGACATTATTGGTTTTCTGTACTTATTACTGGCTTTGCCCAGATTGTTATTACAGTTGCGAATCATTTAAAGATTGTTTTCCGTGATGAACCAATTATTCCAGGTGATCTCGCTATGATCAAGGCTTGGAAGAGTTTACTAGGAATGATGGGAACAACAGTCATTGTTGCAACAATTGTCCTTGTTGTCCTCGTTATTTTTCTTATTGTCTATTTAGAAAAGAAGCATCCACATGCATTCCGTATGTCTCTAAAAAAGAGTGTGATCTGGGTACTTGTGACTGTCATCTTCTTTGGTGGAACAGTCGTTATGAATCATGATGGCTCTTATGTCAACGCATTAATGCGTAATTTGGGAGATGAACCTTACTTCTTTAATCAGCTTTATGGTGCTAAAGTGAATGGCCCTATTCTCCAATTCCTTAATAATATTGATATTTCTATTATGGATGAACCAGAAAATTATAGTAAAGAAACGATGGAAAAGATTTATAAGAAATATGCGAAGGAATCAAAGAAAATTAATGCTAAAAGAGACAATGACTGGAATGATCAGATCGTTATTATGGGACTTGCTGAAAGCTTTGCAGATCCATATCGTATTCCTGAATTAACACTTTCTCAAGATCCTATTCCTTATATTAGAAATCTGATGAAATCCACAACATCAGGACTCATGTATAGCACAGGTTATGGGGGTGGGACAGCCAATATGGAATATATGGCTTTAACTGGTCTTAACCAAGGGTTCTTCTCTGCTGCTTTAACACCTTATACACAGTTAGTTACTGGACAAAATAATGCGTATGCTTTTTCTCGTTTATTTAATCAAGCTGTGGCTATTCATCCTTATATTGGTGTTTATTATAGTCGTCAGACAGTTTATGAAAATTTCGGCTTTGATAAATTCATGTATCTTGGTTCAGAGTATCCAATCAAGCATCAATATAGTATTGACCGCAGTCCTTATCTTTCCGATGAAACAGCTTTTGCAAATACGATTGATGAAATCATTGATGCAAAGGGCAGTAAACTGATTAACCTTGTTACTATGCAGAATCATCTGCCATATGACAACGATTACTACAATGGTAAAGAAAAATATGCCACAAGCGGTAATGCGGTGAATGATAGTAAGGTAAAAGCCATGGTAGAAGAATATGTTATGGGACTTCATCATACAGATGTTGCAGTCAAGAATTTTATTGAGAAACTAGATAGTATTAATAAGCCTGTGACATTTGTCTTCTATGGTGACCATCTACCTGGTATTTACTGGAATACAAAAAATAATACTGTTCTTCACCAGACAGATTATTTCATCTATTCTAATAAATATGCCAGAGAACATTTAGGTATGACAGCTTATGATCAATATAAGCTTGTTTCACCAACAGATTTCATGGCACTTGTACAAAAACAGACATCTACGAAAACAACTCCTTATACTACGTTATTAGAAAAGGTGCTTGATGAATTGCCTGTTATAACAACAAAAGCTGCAGCAGGTTCTGAAGAAGAATCTGATGCAGCTATGATTAATGATAATGGGGAATTGATCAAATATGATGATCTCTCATCATCACAGAAGAAATTATATAAAGAATATAAGCTTGTCCAATATGATATGACAGCAGGAAATAATTATCTTAAGAACATGCATTTTACTGAAGGAGGCGTGTAATTACGCCTCTTTTATTTTGATATTTAATAAGTGTATAAAAGCTGATGATTGCATTTCATCAATGATTACGCCACTTACATCCTGTGGAGCTGCTTCAATTGCTTCAATAAGACATGTAGATAAATCAATGTTTTTAAGTGGTGCATGAAGAAACGATGTTTGAATCATTCTGCATTCCTTATATTTTGTCTTATTCATCGTAGTATCTTGAAATATAGCCTGACTCAAATCACATCGATTAAATAGTGTCTCCTTATTTCTCATAAAAGAGAAATTTGCGAAATGACATAAACAATCATTAAAAATAACTTGATCAAAGCTTGATTCAGAAAAATCACTTCCTAATAACTTGCAATTATTGAACTGCACCTGTCTAAACATACAACTATCAAATTTGATATTAGATAAATCACATTGATTAAACATTGTCTGATAGAAGTAACAATTCTCAAATACGATATCCTGTGTTGTGATATTGTTGAAATGACATTGATGGAAATCACTCTGTTGATATGTCTCTTCTATCAGCCAATTATTCTCATATGTTTGATTTATTAACTTCTTTTCATTAAAATCCATTTCTTTCACCTCATCTCTATTATATCTTCTTTATTGGAAAATATATTTATAAAGTACCATTTAAATTTATATTGAATATTCCTATTCTTTTTTAATTTAGTTGGTTAACAATGGAATATTTGACACTTTTTTGACACTTTTTGAACCAAAAACATTATTTATAGCTTGTTTCTGTCTATCTTCATTTACATGTGTGTAAATATTCATTGTAGTGGCTATGTCTGAATGTCTAGCGAGTTCTTTTGCTATTTGTGGTTCTACTCCGTTGTTTGCTAAGTTACTTATGAATGTATGTCTTAGCATATGAAAATGGAAATATATATTTGTTTTCTTACTTATTTGTTTTAAAGTTGTTTTTATAAAACTATCGTGGATATAATTTCCCTCAATATCACAAATAACATGGTTGTATGGGTTCTTGTTAAACCACTTTACTAATATTTCTTTTAGTGGTTCAGCTAGTGGAATTACTGCGCTGCTAGAGTTGGTTTTTAATTTGTTGGTGGTTTTTAATACTTTGGTTTGCTTCCCTATACAATCCAATTGTTTAGTTATATGAATCTCATTATTAATAAAATCAAAATCACTCTTTTCAAGTGCTAGCGTTTCACAAAGTCTAAGACCAGAATAATAACCGATATATAGAGAAATGACTATAGAATCATTTCTAAACGAATCCTTACAATCTCTATTTTTCGTGGTTTCTATAATCATTTCTAATTCTTGATATGTAATAGTCTTTTTCTTTTCTGTTGGTTCAATGCCTGTTAGATCTACTAAAGAAACAGGATTATTTTCAATGTAGCAGCATTTACAAGCATACTTAAATACATTGTTTAGAACCTTTTTAATATTTTCTTGTAAACCTTTAGACAAATTAGAACACTCATTAAAATACTTTTGTAAAGTTGGATATTTTAATTTTATGATTTTATAATGCCCTAGTGCTTGCTTTATATGGTTCTTATAGATGTTTTCATAATGTTGTATTGTTGCCTTAGACACCTTTCTTTTTTTGAATGTCTCAAAGTAATCTTTAAAGACGTGATCTAGTGTTAATTCACAATCCTGGATTAAATATCCGTTTTTTGCTATTTGTGCTTTTAATAGTGTTTCGTGTGCTTTTGCTTCTTTCTTAGTGTTAAAGCCCCCTTTTCGATAGATGCATGAAATACCTAGTTCATTCTTATAAGGGAAATACACCTGGTAAGTGATGCCTTTCTTTCCCTCTCGTTCTCTTATGCTCATTTTAAAGCCCTCTCTTTTCTAGTCTTTTTGAATTGAATTTACAAGCCCATGACTATATAATAGAGAGCGTAATAAAAAGACTCGCTCAAGTATTTTATTACACTACATGACTATGTATAAAGTCATGTGAGCCGTCACTACTGCAATAGTGACGGTTTTTTGCTTATTCAATTCATACATATATATTACATCAACAACGCCATAAATAGCAAATAAATAGACATAACCCCCAGGGGGTATATACATAAAAAATAAAAAAATTTTTTTGTAAAAAAAGTACTTTTTTTACTTTTTCATATAACAGTATAAAAAACATACTATGAAAATACGATATATTATAGAATTAACCCAACTTAACAAACAGGGGTTAAAATGAAAATAACAAGACTAGCCATTTAAAAAGTGCGACATATAATATCATAAACGCCAACAATAATCAAATTTCTAAAAAAATGGGTGAGTTGCAAACAAAATTATGATGGTATATCATTCAAGTATGCAATAACCGCACCACTACCATATCACAAAATAAAGCGAGTTATTGCAGCAACAAAAAAATTATGAAAGGAGACTAGATCACATGAAAAACCTTGATATTAGGGAAGCACTAAAAAACGCAAATATGCGCCATTGGGTTCTTGCTGATGAATTGGGTATTGACGAGTCAACTTTAACACGTTGGTTACGCCATGAACTACCAACGGACAAAAAAGAAAGAATCATGAAAATCATTGAATCATACAAATAAGCGTATTTAAGCATTGCATGAAAACTAATAAAATACTTGAGCGAGTATTTTTATTAAAGAAGTAAATTAACTAGTATAACCAGATATAACAAGGGGATAAATACTAGTTAATTTATTCCAAAAGTATTGTTTTGAAAATAATTAAAATAACGCTGAATATATCAATGTATTTTCAATTATTTGGTGTGAGAGATAAGTTATAGTTATCTTACACCCTTAAAGCCTTGAAATTGTTAGAAAAAAGACCAAAAAAGGAGAACCAAAAACACTATGAACGACTTGAAAATGCTAACAGCGGAAGAAGTAACAGACCTTTTGAATACTAGTAAGAACACCTTAACAATGCTTAGGGAAACAGGAGCATTGAAAGCAATCAAGACAGGTAAAAACTATATGTACTCCCAGGAAGCCGTTAAAAGATTTCAACAAACATTTGAGGGCTACAATATGGACAACCTTGTAAATATTACCAATTCATTAATTGCAGTTAATGAGTTACATGGTGAGTAAATGGAATTTCTACAAGTTAATGCCAAGTATTTATCTAGGGGATTAAAGCCCCTAGAATTCTGTATACTCTCTAAGGTTGAAGAATTCACAAGCAAAGGGAAGTATTGCTATATTACTAATTCAAGTCTTGCTAAGTTGTTTGGTGTGTCTGAGCGCACAATCAAAGCATGTATAAAAAAACTCATTGAAAAAGGATTACTAAAAAAAACAAATACAAAGATTAATGAAAATGGTAAACAAAGACGTATATTGACAATTCCAGAAATACAAAACCCTAGTCCTATAGGTGAAGAAACTACACCCAACCCAATAGGCAGCATAAAGAAGCGAGCAAAACAAAATGCGCCAAAAATACCAACCCAGGAAGAATTTAAAGAATTCTTTAAAGGGCAAGGGCAAGAAACACTTGCTAATGGTTTCTATGAGTATTGTACTAATGAAAAGGGTTGGGAAAATATCACTAATTGGCAAGCTTATGCCAAGAAGTATATAAAAGAGCCATATGATCTAACAAAAACAAAGAAGCCAAAGGCAACCAAAAAGAATCATAAGTCTAATGAAATACCAACCCAGGAAGAGAGAGAAGCCCTAAGACGAGAAATTGAAAAAATGGTTAATGAACCTATTGCACCACTAAAAAGAACCTAACATCTTAGGTTCTTTTTTTTACTGCTGCAGAATCTTTTATATAAGCATTGGCAAGTATTTTATATTATTCATAGGTGAAGAATTTTCACCCCATGAGGGAAGAATTTTCACCCAAACAAATAACATAACAAAAAAAAGAAAAGAAAAAAGAACATAAAACAAACATACAAAACTAAACAAAAATAATGAATAGACCCAGGAAGATAGAAAACATTTGAGACCAGAACTAAAAAATGATTGTAAATCTATTACACTGTTAAAGAGAGCCCAATATCTTAGGTTCTTTTTTACTGCTGCAAAATCTTTCATGTAAGCATGCTAGAACCTGTTTACATGATAAGACTAATAAATATATTGTTATGATGTTATTTCTTTCCTATGCTCGAATATTAGGGCTATATGCCCCTTAAAGTTTTGAAAGCATAGAAGCCCTTGTACTACGGTAATTTCTCGCTGAAATGAATCACCTTAAAGCAAACGCATTTGAAATAGCCTATTTTTTTGAATATGAGAGCCGTAACAATTAGCCTATACTTTTTGTCATGATGTGTATTTTTCTTTCTAGGTGGCTTGAAATATCATTAAACAGATGTATATAATAGTTATGTTCTTATAGAATCTTTTTTTCTAGCATATTTGAATTATTCACTTAGGCGTGCTTTTCCTTTTTAGCATGCTAACCCCTGGGAACTCCTGGGGGCTCTTTTTTTGCTTAATACCAGATATAACAAAAAGCATGATCATATTATTTCTTAGTTCCTGGGCTTGTGCTTATGATGATAAGCAAAAAGAACCACGCTCATTATGTCATGGTTCTCTTATGGTTGGTTATCTCTTGCTATTGCGATATGCCTTTACTCCCTGGTTATAGCCTAGAATAAAAAGGCTTTTCATGGCTTCATTATCTGAATCACATAGTTTTACTATCTGTAACAATGCTATGAAATTAATATCATAACGGCTTGTTATAGTCTCTTTTGCTGAATCAATCGCCCAAATCATATTTATTTTTTTGTCTGTCTCTAGTTCCTGGGAGTTGTTTCCTTGATAATATCCATAGTAAAAGGTATTTCCCAATAGTTCTATAAAGCTTTCATTTATGCTTTTTAGTTCTGCAATTTCATGGTTTGAAAGTTCTATTTCATGGTTCTTGTTTTTATAAATGGCTTTAAAAGCCTTGGTAAAGTTGAAATTTGACATTTTTTCATACTCCTATTTTTATAATTATGTTGTGTTTTAGATGAAATATTGAATTATTTTTTGACACTTTTTTGACATTTTTCTTATGAATTTGAATAAAATCACATCAAAACAAATAAGATAGTTTTGATTTATAACTCCTATTTTTAACAGTCATGGGCTTGTATGATAGTTCTTGAAATTGTACTTTTTCCATGTTTTTTTCTTTATTGAAAAAAAGTGTTGATATGATAAAATACTTGTACGAGGTAAGACTATGAGACAAAAAAGAATGGCTTTAATTAATGACATAACTGGTTTTGGAAGATGTTCTATTGCAGTTATGGCACCAATTATATCTACTATGCGTATACAGGCTGTACCAGTACCTACCGCTATATTATCTACCCATACGCAATTTCCCGTTTATCATTTTGATGACTATACAAAACATATGCCTGATTATATTCAGACATATAAGGATTTGAAACTAGAATTTGATGGTATTGCGACTGGTTTTCTAGGTTCAAAGGAACAGGTAGAAATCGTTATTGATTTCATTAAATCTTTTAAGCGCAAAGAAACATTTGTATTAGTAGATCCAGTTATGGGGGATCACGGACATCTTTATGCTACTTACAGCAAGGAAATGGCTGAAAGCATGAAGGATCTTGTTCACTATGCAGATATATTGACACCAAACTTAACAGAACTTGTCACACTATTGGATCGTGATTATCCAGAAGTAATTCCGACAGAAGAGGAATTAGAACAGATGTGTTATGAACTTTCTTTAAAAGGTCCACAGATGATTGTTGTGACAGGAATACCAGTAGATGATGCACATATCATGAATTTCATTTATGATCACGGAAAATCATCAAGCATTCTAGTAGACCGCATCGGACCAGACCGCAGCGGAACTGGAGATGTGGTATCAAGCGTTATTGCGGGAGGCTATTTGAATAATCATTCTTTCTATGATTGTGTAAAAAAGGCAACTGAATTCTCTTCTCAATGTATCGCTTATAGTGAAGAAATAGGGACACCTACTTATTATGGCTTATGTTTTGAACAATATTTAAGTGAATTAGGAGACTTTTAAGATGACTATTTTATATACACTTTATAAAAATACTTATATTGATCTTTCACATTTAGACTCTACCAAAGGAGTAACATGCTATGTTAATACAACTAACCGTTGTCCATGCGCCTGCACATTCTGTTTAAGACAGACAAAAGAGATGATGGAAAACAATTCTTTATGGTTGAAGGAAGAGCCTTCTAAAGAAATGATTATTGAAGAATTCAAGAAGTATGATCTCAATGATTTTAAAGAAATTGTTTTCTGTGGATTTGGTGAACCAATGGAAAGATGGGATGATATCAAAGAAGTCATTGATTATATCCGTGATACTAAGAAAGATATGAAAATTCGTATTAATACCAATGGTTTAGCCAATGATATTTATGGTAGAGATGTCACTCCAGAATACAAAGGACGTTTTGATACAGTGTCTATCTCGTTAAATGCCCCTACAAAAGAAGAATTCTTAGAACTTACACGTTCTAAGTTTGGTATCTCTTCTTTTGATGATATGCTTGATTTTGCAAAGAAGTGTAAGGCTTATGCTCCAAATGTAGTATTAACTGTTGTTGATATTATTGGAGAAGAAAAGATTGAGGCATGTCAGAAAATTACAGATGAAATAGGTGTTACATTAAGAGTAAGACCTTTTGAGGAGTAAAATATGCAATATATGACAAGTGAAGAGCGTTTAATCGCTTTAGATAAGATGACAAATACAAGAGATCTAGGTGGATATGAAACACAGGAAGGCTACTATACAAAAAGCCATCATTATATTCGTGCTTCATCACCAGCGAATGCAACGGATGAAGATCTAGAAAAACTTTATGATTATGGTGTACGTGTCACTATTGATTTACGTTCTGATTTTGAAAAACAGGCCCAGCCATCACCATTTAAAGATTATCGCGATGTAGAAAACATTGAAATTAATTTGATGGATGATGCAGTCGTAAAGGTAGTGCCTAGTGAAGTCAAGGAATATAAAGACCTTGGTGGTGTTTATATTTATATGTTAGAAGCACATCAGAAACAGATCAAAGCCGTTTTTGATGTATTTAAGGATCATCTCTATGAAGGTGTTTTATTCCATTGTAGTGCAGGTAAAGACCGTACAGGTATTATTGCGGCATTACTATTAGAACTTGCAGGATGTCATGATCATGATATCGTTAAGGACTACAGTGAATCTTATGCCAACAATCAGGAAATTATTGAAGCACTTAAAGAGATGATGGATGAAGAAACAGAAAGTTTTCTTACATCTTCACCACGTTATATGATGATTTTCCTAGATTATCTAAGAGAACACTATGGTAGTGCGAAAGCTTATTTATATCATATCGGTATGTCTGAAGAAGATATTGAAGATATTAAACAATCTTTTATTATTTAATGAGAAAAAACACCACTTATGGGGTATATACCTTATAGGAGGTGTTTTTTTTATGACAAAGAAAGAAAAAATAAGAATTATTAGATTATTACTTAAACAATATGAGAAGGACAAGAATATACTCAACTCTTTAAACCAGGCAAACTATTATCCTTCCATCAACTATGAGGACTATTATCAAACATCTTCTTCCTCTAAAGAAGATTATTTACTCAATAGAATACACTTAAAACAGGAACTCACCAAACGTGTTATCTTTATAGAAAAGTCACAATCCATTATCGGTGATGAGTATTATCATATCATTCTAGAAGATTATTTCTATGAACATAAGCACTGGTGGAAGACACGTTATTCTCGTGCTACTTACTACCGACGTCAGGAAGCAGCTATTGATGCATTTTTTGATTATGTGACAAGTATATTGTAATTTTGGGAATTGTTGTATTATAATTGATGTTGTGAGGTGAACAACATGAATTATTTTGATAAAATCAAAGAAGCTTTAAGCAGTAAATTAAAAGGCAAGGAACTAACATTAGATTCTAACTTAAGAGACCTTGGTATTGACTCTCTTGATGTTGTAGACTTAATTATGGATTTAGAAGAAGAATTAGGAATTGAATTCTCTGATGAAGAATTAATGTCTATTCATACTATGAAGGATGTATGTGATTTAATCGATAAAAAGAAGGCATAAGAAAATCCAGACAATTATCTGGATTTTTTTTATGCTTTGTTTTTGAATAGTTTACGAATGATCTTATCTACATAAGGGATTCCATTCAACATTTCTAAATGATCTTTGAAGATAAATAGAATACTGAAGAAATAAACAACCACCCCAACCATAATTGCAAGGATAAGTGGGATAAAGACACGATGGAATACCTTGAAAAGTAGACAATAAGAACCATAGGCACATGCTCCCATAAATAGTGAAGCAACTAATGGTAATAAAACAGCAGTTTTAAAATTGATATGATAGCCCACAAGTCTATTTAATGCGAACTGGTTAGTGACACACATCTGTAAGGCATAAAGCGAAGTTCCAATAACAAGTAGATAGATACCAACATTAAGGAACTGTGATGGCACTAATACAAGCATCAGTACAAGGATGATTACATGGACAACCAATGCTTTGGCAGCATTTCTTAAAGGTACTTTTACTGCACCAATCGCCTGCAAGATACCGTTGGATAAAGTAGATAAACCATAAAGTACAATCGCAGGTGCACCAAGAGTAAGTGCAGTAGAGGCAATCTTTAATGTCTTAGGCTGTGGGAAAATCAGACCCATAACAGGATAAGCGAGTACACCCATACCTACAGCTGCAGGTATTAGAATAAGCATAGTAATAAAAGTACTATTCTTGATGTTGGCACGCACTTCCTTGAAATCTTTTAATGCATATGAACTAGAAATAGCTGGAATAGTAGCTGTACTCATAGCACTTGCGAGAGCGACAGGAACATTCATCAACACAACAAATTTACCTGCATAAACACCATAGAGTTTAACAACCTCAATCAGTGCAACACCACGTGCCTGCATAATACCATAGAAGATAAACATATCGATTGTAGAAACAAGGTTATAAATACATGTAGAAATAATGATTGGTGTGACAATATTAAGGATAGAACGGAATATGGCCTGTCCTGACTGTACACGAGGATCCGCGTCGGTCTCATCAATCATGTGTCTGCCTTTTCTTAAATAAACACATACCATATAAATAAGGGCAACAAGAACACCAAAGCCTGTACCTAAGGCACTTCCTCCAGCACCACGACTAGCAAGTAATGTATGATTATTTGCATATGGCTGAATAAATAAATAAGCAGCACCTACAGACACAAAGGCATTTAATAACTGTTCAATAATCTGAGAAACAGATGTATAAACAGTTGTTGAATATGCCTGGAAATAACCTCTTAATACCCCAACTAAACCGGATAGGAAAATGGTAGGGCAAAGAATTCTTAATGCGAATACCGCATTTTCTGTTACAATCCATGGGGCTAAGATAAATGTAAGTATTGCAGCAGAACCACCAACGACAGTAATATAGATTAGTGCACATTTAAAAATTTTACGTGCATTATTATATTGATGAAGAGCGAGCTTCTCACTAATTAATTTGGAGATTGCGGTTGGAATACTGTAAGAAGAAATAAGCAATACCATTGCATAAATATTATATGCAGTAGAGTAATAACCATTCCCTTCATCACCAATTAAAGCGGTTAATGGACTTCTATAAAGAACGCCAATAATACGTACAAGTATACCAGCGAGTGCTAGAATAGAAGCCTGCTTGACAATTGATTTAGATTTGTTCAAAATATTCACTCCTTATAAAAATCTTTCATTTTTAATTTATATCATTTTTGTATGTCTATTACAATATATTCGCCAAAACATCTGATAAGTTTTTAGATTATTATTTTTAAAAGTCTCCCAGGTTTATATGTTTTATGATATACTTCATAGAGAATATAAAAATTGGAGGGTAGTTTATGACTAAAAGCAGAGTAATTATTGCACTCGATTTCAAAAACAAAGCAGATGTTCTTGAATTCCTCGATAAATTTGATGAACCGCTCTTTGTGAAAGTAGGTATGGAACTCTTCTATGGAGAAGGACCTGCAATCATTCAGGCTATCAAAGAAAGAGGACATTCAATCTTCTTAGACTTGAAATTGCATGATATTCCTCATACAGTAAAGATGGCTATGAAGAATTTAGCACGTCTTGATGTTGATATCGTTAATGTTCATGCTTCAGGTTCTAAGGCTATGATGCAGGCAGCGATTGAAGGTTTAGAAGAAGAAAAGGGCAGGGATCGTCCTTTATGTATCGCAGTAACATGTCTTACTTCTTTAAGTCAGGAAGTATTAGATGATGAATTAGGTATTCATGAACCAATTCAGGATGTCGCAATCAGATGGGCTAAGAATGCAAAAGAAGCAGGATTAGATGGTGTTGTATGTTCACCATTAGAATCTAAAGGTATTCATGATGCAGTAGGAGAAGATTTCTTAACAGTTACTCCAGGTATCAGACTTGCCAGTGATGCAAAAGATGACCAGAAGCGTGTAACTACACCAGCTATGGCTAAGGATATGACTTCTAGCTATATCGTAGTAGGTCGTACAATTACTAAAGCAGCTGATCCAGTTGCAGCTTATAAAGAAGTATTTAATCAATTTCAAGGAGAATAATAATGAATAGAGAAGAATTAATTGCGAAAGATTTATTAAGTATCAAGGCTGTATTCTTAAGCCCTGATGAACCTTTTACTTGGGCTTCAGGTATTAAATCACCAATCTATTGCGATAATAGATTAACTTTATCTTATCCAGAAGTAAGAAATGATATCGAAAAAGGTTTAGCTGAACTTGTACAGGAAAACTATCCTGATTGTGAAGTATTAATGGGTACTTCAACTGCAGGTATCGCTCATGCTGCATTAGTTGCTGATATCTTAAATAAACCAATGGGATATGTACGTGGTTCAAACAAGTCTCATGGACGTCAGAATCGTATTGAAGGTGTTGTAAGAGAAGGTATGAAGGTTGTAGTAGTAGAAGATTTAATTTCTACTGGTGGATCTTCATTAGAAGTAGTAGATGCATTAAGAGAAGCTGGATGTGAAGTACTAGGATTAGTAGCTATCTTCACTTATGGCTTAAAGGATTCTATTAAGAACTTTGCTGATAAGGATTGTCATTTCGTGACTTTATCTAACTATGATGCACTTCTTCCTGTTGCTGTTGAACACAACTATATTAAAGAAGAAGCATTAGAAAAGTTAAAAGCATGGAAAGTTGATCCACATGATGAAAGCTGGATGATTAAATAATTATTTGAGGAGGGTATATCCCTCCTTTTTAAATATGGTATTTTTTATGCAAATAAAGTATAATGAAAAAGGCTAATATTGCTTTTTGAAGTATAATGCTGTATAAATATTAAGATAGATTATTAAGGAGGATCCAACGTGTTAGAAGCTGTAAAATATGTAATCAAAGAAAACAGCGAGAACTTGTTTCGTATTTATTCTATTTCGAAATATGAAGTACTAGCTGACATGCGTGACTCAAAGTTAGGTTTATTCTGGAACTTTGCGAATCCAATTATTCAGGTATTAACATATTGGTTTGTATTTGGATTAGTATTAAATCGTAAGTCAGTAGATGGTATTGAATATATCTGGTGGATGCTTGGAGGTATGGTTGTATGGTTCTTTATTTCTCCATGTATTACAGCAGGGTGTAATGCTATCTTCTCTAAAATAAATATTATTACTAAGATGAAATTCCCAGTCAGTGTTCTTCCGGCTACAGTGGTACTTTCTAAGTTATTTGACCACTTCTGCTTGATGTGTATATTGACACTCCTATTCTGTTTTGCTGGCTATTATCCATCATTACATTGGGTAGGTCTTATTTATTATTGTTTCTGTGGTGTTGTCTTCTCGATTTCGTTATCTATGACAACATCTGTACTTAATATGCTTGCACGTGATACAAGAAAACTAGTGCTCGCTATTATGCGTTTATTATTGTACATGACTCCAATTCTATGGAATGTGAAGAGCCTTCCATCTATTCTACAGAGAATCATGTTAACTAACCCTATTTATTATATTGTTCAGGGCTATCGCGACTGTTTCTTCTATCATCGTGGAATTATGTATTATAAATATTCTGCTTTCTGTTTCTGGGCTATTACAGCTTTCTTATTTGTGTTTGGTAGCTGTATTATGTATAAATTCAAATCTAAGTTTGTAGACTTTATTTAGGAGGCATTATGGATTCAAATATTGCAATTGAAGCACGTCATGCTTCTAAAATATATGAACTAAGATCTAAAGAGAAAAAAAGTGATGTCAAGTTCTATGCTTTAAAGGATTTGAACTTCCAGGTAAAGAAAGGGCAGGTTGTAGGTATTCTAGGGACAAATGGTTCTGGTAAATCTACTATGTCTATTATTCTAGCTGGAATCTGTGATCCTGATGAAGGGAAAATTATTGTGAATGGAACTCAGGCACTTATTGCTATTAATACAGGATTGAACGCACAGTTGACAGGGCTAGAGAATATTGAATTAAAGGGTGCTTTATTAGGACTCTCTAAAAAACGTATAGAAGCGATTAAAGAAGGTGTTATTAATTTCGCAGAAATTGGTGACTTCCTCTATCAGCCTGTAAAGAAATATTCATCAGGTATGAAATCAAGACTTGGTTTCTCAATTAACCTTTGTCTTGATCCAGATATTATGATTGTCGATGAAGCTTTAAGTGTAGGTGATAAAGGTTTTGCGGAAAAGTGTCTGAATAAGATGACTGAGTTAAAAGAACAAGGTAAAACCATTATCTTTATTTCACATAACTTAAGACAGGTACGTCAGTTCTGTGATAGTGCTATGTGGATTGAAGGTGGCATGCTTCGTGAATATGGGGATATTGATGAAGTATGTGATCATTATGCTGACTATGTAGAGTACTACAATCATTTATCCGCAAAAGAGAAAAGGAAAGTGCGTGATGAGAAGTTCGCAAAGCGTGTTATTCCTAATTCTCGTCGTACACTAGGTGATAAGCTCTTTGCTGCTATTAAGACTAGATAAACAAAGGGCAGGGTAACCTGCCTTTTTAAATATAGGGAAAGGAAGTTTAATTATGAAATTATCAATTATCATACCATTTAATCGTTATATTCGTTATTTATATGACTGCTTAGAAAGTATTAAGGATCAGAAATTGTCTGATTATGAAGTACTTCTTATTGTAGATGCTATTGAAGATGTGAAGGATAAGATCCATAAATATGATTTACCAATCACTCTTGTTGAATCAGGAGAAGCGTCAGTAGGTAAGAAGAGAAATATGGGTCTTGATCTTGCAAAGGGAGATTATGTTTATTTCTTAGATAGTGATGACTATGTCTTACCAGGCTGTCTGAATGCTTTGATGGAAGAAGCAGAAAAGTCTCATAATCAAGTTGTAGCAGGTAAAAGAATGGTTTCATGGTTCAAAAAACAGGTCTATGAAACAATGAGCGATGAAACAAATATTGAAAGAAACTTAAAAGACAAGGATCATGATCGTCTTGAAAAAGTGGAAAGAAAACAAGAAGAACATGCTTATGATAATGAACCAGAACAGTTCAAGATTGATTTACTTATTCGTACAAGACATGCATTAAGAAATGTGTCATGCTTAAACCTTCTTATTAAACGTTCACTTATTGAAGAAAATCATATTTCTTTTAAAGAAGAATTCTTCTGGTATACAGATGCGCCATTTGTAGTTGAACTTTTAAAATATACAAATGATGTGTCTTTTGTAGAAGATGCTATTCTAGTCAAACGTAAACATAATGACCCAATCAATCGTCCTGCTTTATCCCAGATTAAGGATCCTGATGGTCGCTTTGATGAATTTATTGAAGCGCATAACTATTGCTTAGAGATTTCTAAGGATTATCCATCTATTCATTATTATATTAATGCGAAGATGGCTAACTATTTTACAAGTTTCTTTGCTAAAAAGGTGAGAAGAAGTGAAGATGATAAGTGGAGAACAACACGCTTTGATACAATGGCAGAAGTATTAACTCGTATTGAACCAGAACTATTAAAGAAATCTCTTTATCGTCGCAGACTTTCTAAAGCATGTATGAATCATGACTTAAAGAAAGCACAAAAAATCATCGCAGCTCACTTAGCTGGTGTTAAAGCCAAGAAGATCTTTAAGAATAAGAATGAAATGAATAAGTATTTATATAGACATAAATATAAAAATGAACCTATTCAGAAGAAACTAGTTATGTTTGAAACATTCCGTGGGGCAAGCTATGCAGATTCACCTAAATATATTTATGAATATTTGGCTAAGAACTTCCCTGGGCAGTATGAATTTGTCTGGGTACTCAATGATACGAAGACAAAACTTCCTTATGGTGGAACAGTCGTTAAACGTATGACACGTAAATATGCTTACTATCTTGCTATATGTAAATACTTCGTATTTAATACAAGACAGCCATTATGGTATCGTAAAAGAGACGGACAGGTCTTCTTGGAAACATGGCATGGTACACCATTAAAGCGTTTAGCCTTTGACCAGGAAGAAGTCACTGCAGCTTCTCCTACATATAAAGCGCAGTTCTATCGCCAGAAACAGGAATGGGATTATCTCATTGCGCCTAATGCCTTTTCGAGTGAAATATTCAAGAGCTGTTTTATGTATAAGGATGAAGGAGATACTATGTTAGATACAGGTTATCCTAGAAATGACTTACTCTCTGATCCTCATAAAGAAGAAAAAGCGAAAGAATTAAAGAAAAAAGTAGGTATTCCATTAGATAAGAAAGTCATTCTCTATGCCCCTACATGGAGAGATGATGAATATTATGGTAATGGTGCCTATAAGTTCCAGTTAAAATTGAATCTTGAACAGATGAGAAAAGAATTAGGTGATGAATATGTCATTATCCTAAGAACACATTATTATATTGCAGATGTACTTGATTTGACTGGTTTAGATGGTTTTGCGTTTAACTTAAGTAAATATGATGATATTACTGAAATTTATTTGATGAGTGATATTCTTATTACTGACTATTCAAGTGTATTCTTTGATTTTGCAAACTTAAAACGTCCAATGTTATTCTATACATATGACTTAGATAAATATCGTGATGTATTAAGAGGCTTCTATATCAATATGGAAGAAGAACTTCCAGGCCCACTTGTATTCACAACAGACGAAGTCATTGACACAATCAAGCATATGGATGAAATCACTGAAAAATATGCAGACCGTTATGTAAAGTTCTATGACAAGTTCTGTGGCTGGGAAGATGGTCATTCTTCACAGAGAGTTGTTGAAAGAGTATTTGAAAAGAATTAGCTTTCCTTTACAGGAAGCTTTTTCTTTCTGTCGGTTTGATTGACTAGAACAGTCATTCTCACTATAATAGACCCTAATAAAGGAGACTATCATCATGAAATTGATTAAGAAAATATTAGGTAAAATGATTCGCTTATTATATCGAATTGTTTATCGCTTCATACCATGTGATGATCATACAATCTTATTTATATCATTCCATGGTCGTGGCTATACAGATAATCCTAAGGCATTACACCAATATATCACGGATCATAAAGAATATGCCTCATATCGCTGTATATATGCGATTAAGCATCATAAAGAAAAAAATCTCACTATTCCAAATGCGAAGATTATTGAATACTTCAGTATTCCTTATTTCTTTTATCTTGCAAGAAGTAAATATTGGATTTCTAACTGTAAGCTTCCTAAATATGTACTGAAGAAGGATAACCAGGTTTACTTGCAAACCTGGCATGGTACACCTTTAAAGAAACTTGCTCATGATATTGAAGTACCAGAAGGGACAACATTCTATCGTTCCGGCATGTCTATAGAAGAAATGCGTGCAACTTATGACAATGATGTCTCTAAATACAACTATATGATTTCTCCGAGTGCCTTCACAACAGAAGTCTTCCAGACATCTTTTAGAATCAATAAGGAAAGACTCATTGAAACAGGCTATCCAAGAAATGATATATTATCTAACTATACAAAAGAAGATATAGAAACTATTAAAAATAGAATGCATCTTCCTCACGATAAAAAGATCTTACTCTATGCACCTACATGGCGTGATAATTCATTCAATATGAAGGGGTATACATTTAAACTAGAAGTTGACTTTGAAAAATGGCAGGAAGTATTAGGGGATGAATATATTGTCGTATTCAAACCTCATTATTTGATTGTGAATGATTTTAATCTAGATGAAGTAAAAGATTTTGTTTATTATGTGGATCCTCAGGAAGATATTGCGGATCTTTACTTAATTGCGGATGCATTAGTCACTGATTACTCAAGTGTCTTCTTTGATTATGCCATCTTAAAAAGACCTATCTATTTCTATATGTATGATCTAGAAAACTATCGTGATGAATTAAGAGGCTTCTATTTAGATATTTATAAAGATCTTCCTGGAGAAGTGATTACAGATGAAAACACATTACTTCAGAAGATTCATACGCATGATTTTGATTATGACCGTCTAACAGGCTTTAATGAACGTTTTAATAATCATGAAGACGGACAGGCTAGCAAACGTGTCATTGATATACTATTAGGTGAACAGCATGGGGCTTAAGAAAATTGTATTAAACATCATTCTTTCATTCGTGAACATCTTTGTATCACTTGTTCCTATCAAAAAGAATCAGATTGCATTTGTTTCATTAGAAGACAACGTTTTAAGAGATGACTTCTTAGATATCTATAATCATCTTGATATATCTCATTATTCTATTAAGAAAGTACTCATTCATTATGATAAAAAATCAGTATGGAATGATTTCTTATATCTCCTTAACTGCATTAAACAGATTATTGTGATTAATACATCCCATATCGTATTCATTAATGACAATAACTATGTAGTCTCTCATTATAAGAGACAAGGTGTTAAGGTCATTGAAGTATGGCATGCCACAGGAGCTATTAAGAAGTTTGGCAATGCAGTCAAAAGACAATATCCTATTAATAACTATGACTATGTCATTGCGAATAGTGATTATTGGATAGAACCTTATTCTTTGGCTTTTTCTGTAGATAAAGATAATGTACTTGTAACAGGTATGCCTCGAGTAGATCATCTTTTTGATGAAAATTATAAAAAGGAAGTCAGTGACAATTTCTATTCAAAATATCCAGAACTTAAGAATAAGAAGATCTTACTCTATGCACCAACGTTTAGAGGAAATATTTATAAAGGATTCAAAGCGGTTGGTTTTGATGGAAAGAAATTCATTCATACTTTTGATGAAGACACAGTCCTTATTTATAAGTATCATCCACTTATGAAAGATATTCCTATTGAAGAAGAGGGACGTATCTTCAATATGAGCCATGAAAATACATATGAATTATTTGTGGTAAGTGATGCACTTATTTCAGATTTCTCTTCGATTATCTTTGATTATTCTATCCTAGATAAACCGATGTATTTCTTTGTGCCTGATTTAAAGGATTATATGCACCGTCTTGGATGTTTTGTGGACTATAAGAAGGAAATGCCTGGTCCGTTGTGTTATAATGAAGAAGAGTTAACAGATGCAATACATTCTAATGAACATTATGATATCAAACGATTTAAAAATAAATTCTTTAAATATCAGGATGGAAAGAATGTAGAGCGAGTCATCGCGTTAATTGAACAACTGATCAAGACAAACTATTAGATGTCAATAAATAATTTATTTATTAAGAATTTATTGATTTTATAGGCATTTGTCTTGATTTAGAGGTGAATCCTCTATAAAAATCCTCTTTCTTTTCTAAAAAAGAGTACACT
>OIYR01000429.1_pt1 | contig 23401 bp, 20 predicted proteins | sample 1588221 | NCBI WGS metagenome assembly OIYR01 (sample SAMN03283292) | human gut metagenome | biome: human-associated habitat; material: feces | host: Homo sapiens | place: Peru | collected 2012
GTGAACGACCCTGCCGTGATTCTTGCCGACGAGGCAACGGGAAACCTCGACACGCGCACCTCGTTCGAGATCCTCATCCTCTTCCAGAAGCTGCACGCAGCGGGCAGAACCATCATCTTCGTGACGCACAACCCCGACATCGCCAACTACTCCTCGCGCAACATCATGCTGCGCGACGGACATGTGATAAGCGACGAGTACAACGCCAACATACTCTCGGCTGAAGAGGGACTGGCGGCACTGCCGGCAAGCTCCGACGAATGAAACCTCAAGAACGGCTTTAGCCACATGGAAATGATAAAACGGTGGCTACGCCCGTAGCCACCCAAAACACAATGGATTATGAACTATAGCAATCTTTTCAAAATAGCCCTTCGCGCCATTGCAGCCAACAAGCTGCGCTCGTTCCTCACCGCGCTTGGCATCATCATCGGTGTGGCGTCGGTCATCACGATGCTCGCCATCGGTCAGGGATCAAAGCGCAGCATCCAGGCGAACATAGCGGAGATGGGCTCAAACATGATAATGATAAGTCCGGGAGCCGACCGTGGTCCGGGCGGAGTGCGTCAGGACGCTTCGTCGATGGAGACACTGAAGCTCACCGATTATGCGTCGATTAAGGACGAGTGTCACTTCATCAAAGGCATCAGCCCCACGGTGAACAGCAGCGGACAGTGGATATACGGCAACAACAACACGCCGTCGTCTATCTACGGCGTAAACCAAGACTATCTCGAAATCAGACAACTCGCTGTGAGTGAGGGAGAAATGTTCACCGATGCCGACATCAAGTCGAGTGCAAAGGTGTGCATATTGGGACAGACCGTAGTAGACAACCTCTTCCCCGACGGGTCGGACCCCGTAGGCAAGGTGGTGCGCTTCAACGCCATACCGTTCCGCGTGGTAGGCGTGCTGAAGAAGAAGGGCTACAACTCGATGGGTATGGACCAGGACGACCTCGTGCTTGCACCGTACACAACGGTGATGAAGCGCATCAAAGCGCAGACGTATCTCGGCGGAATAACCTGTTCGGCAATAACCGAAGACCTCACGTCGAAGGCTATCGACGAGATAACCGACGTGCTGCGACGCAACCATAAACTGAAGGAGGCGACGGACATGCAGGAGGCTGACGACGACGACTTCAACATACGCTCGCAGGAGGAGTTGGCAAGCATGATGAACTCTACAACCGACATGATGACCATTCTGCTCGGCTGCGTGGCAGGCATATCGCTCATCGTGGGCGGCATCGGCATCATGAACATCATGTACGTAAGCGTAACGGAGCGTACACGCGAGATTGGTCTGCGCATGAGCGTCGGTGCCCGTGGTGTGGACATCCTCAGCCAGTTCCTCATCGAGGCTATCCTGCTCAGCGTAACCGGCGGACTCATTGGCGTGGGCTTGGGCATCGGAGCCTCCTATGCCGTGAAGCTGGTAGCCCACTGGCCTATATACATTCAGCCGTGGAGCATCATCATGAGCTTCGCTGTCTGCACCTTCACGGGTGTGTTCTTCGGATGGTATCCGGCTAAGAAAGCTGCACAACTCGATCCTATCGAGGCTATACGCTACGAATAAGAAAAGAAGTGTAGCAACAGAGAATTGACCTTTATAACAACGTAAGGCTGGAAGTCATCTTCCAGCCTTAATCATATTCACACAAATTACTTTGTCAGGTATTTCTTTCCGTTCACAATAACTATTCCGCGAGTGCCCTGCTCTACTCGCTGTCCACTGATATTATAGCATGCAGCATCAGAAGGGATGTCGCCAGTTATAGACACACTATTGATAGCAGTCATTGGCTTCAGATCAATGTCCTTAATCACACGACCCTTAATCTCTATCGGCTGACTCTCATAATAGCTATAGTAACCATCTGCCCAAGCTGTGAGCTGATAAGTTAAGTCGGTTCTATCAACATTAATAGTGTAGTAGCCAAATTCGTCGGTAGTGGCATCGTACACCTTTTCCAAACTACGCAGGTTTACGGTTGCACCATTCACGGGCTTGCCATTGCAGGTTACTCTGCCCGAGAGCGTCGACTTTATGCTTTTACCCGAACAAAGGTCGACTTCATAGATACGGAGCCAAGGACCATCCGTTGCTGTTGTTTGGCGTATTACTATCTTGAAGTAGCGAATATCCACCGATACATCGAGTAGCTTGCGGAATTCGGACTTTGTAGGAGCAGCATCATCGCTACAAAGCAGAGTCCACTTGCTATTATCGGTAGATCCGTATATATCGTAAGCTTTTATAAAACGAGTGGGATCGTCACCCATCTTAAACTGGAAACCGCCGACGTTATTAATGGTTTTCATATCAACAACGATTGTATGTGGCAGTGTTGCCGTACCACCCTGCCACTGCGGATGCCAGTAGGTGTTATCGTCGCCGTCTACAATCTGCTGAGCACGTCCGTTGGTGCCCTCGCCGGATGTCTCCTCACTCGACTTCTCTATCACAGTCCAGCCTTTCTTGTCTAAGAGGTTCTGCGTAAAGAGTTCGTCTTCCGTGGCACGATCAATTTCTTTCTGTATAGCCTGACGCACACGAAGGTCAAGCGGAGCGATATCGATAGTATCCACCACCGTGTTATCCGTTGCAAGACTCACAATCGAAGCCGTCTGCTTTGTGGAAGTATAGCCACCTGTCTGCATGAAGAATGTACGATCAGAAGCGTTTTCGGTAACACCCTGTCTATAGTCGGCACGTGCTCCATCTTCTTTTCCGCCGTCGGTGTGTCCGAAACCAACACTGTTGAAGTTGTACCACTTGCCAGTAGCACGAGCACGCCCGTAACCATTGCGATAATAAGCTTTACGCGAAGCTTGACCATTTGTCCACACATAGTTTTCGAGGAACGAATACCAGGTGCTGAAATATGTAGACGAGTTGCGCTTACGCACCGTTGCCATATACTGCCAGCCTTTGCCGTCCAACGCATTGAACCATGTAGAAACGAGCATATTGTGCTGCTCATGCACCACGGTTTTGCCATTCTCAACAGTAGTGTACGAGGTGGTTTCTGGTCGGCAGTTGGTGATGAACTGCACGTATGTGCCAGGTGTCCAATAGTTGCCGCGACGATATGTCTGCACACCTGTACCCTCATTACCAAATCGGTTCACGGTTGTCTTTTCATCCCAATCAACAGCTCCTGCACGCAGATGTTCCGGCAGATTGGGGTCTTCGTCGGTTGAGCCATCATCCCACATAGAGAAGAGCACGTCGTGGCGCGGCTCGCCATCTACATAGCCGTTCATCTGTATGCCCATATAGCCATTGAGCGCACCTATCGCCTCGGCGTATGTACCAACGAGGTCAGACTCCGCAGGTATCATTATCTCCTCAAACAGCCAGTCGTAGCCGTCGCCAGAAGGAGCACCCGATGCTGTTGAATGCCAGTTGTTGAGATGCACTGATGGCGACGACAGATAATTGGCTGCATACGAAGCCTCATTGGAAGAAGTAGAGAACTTGAAACGGCTGATGTTGTTTATTGCGTTGTTGCCGGAGAGACACTCAAGTTTATAGCGATAATAAGCTGAGCGTGTGAAGGTTATGTCGCCCATACCAACTTCTACTTCACCTCCAAGAAACGGACCTTTCGCACTGAACTCCTTTGTATAAAGAGGTGTGGCAGGCGAATTGGGGTCGGAAACGGTGAGGCGGAAGCGCACAGTCTGCAACGCCTTGACGTTAAGTTTCAGAGTGTTTGAAACAGTAGCTGCAGGATGATGGAAGTAATAGACGGCACAAACGGAGGTTGATGTCCAGGCAGAAAGCGTGTTGTTCATCTGCGGTCTACCGCTAGAGTTGAGCGCTTCACTCGGAATATTAATACCCGCTGCTCCAACCTTTCCGTCAGTTGTTTCAACATAGCCGTGTGCAGCCGATAATTCTGTTTCAATTGCATGAACCTTCGAGCTGAATGTCTGGGCAGACAAGACGGCACAAAGTAAGAGTGTTGATAATTTATTCATTATTAAATTTTAAATCTAATTATTTTATTCCTCTGTCATTAAGCGCATCACTATAACGCTTTGCATTCTGTAAATGCTCATTATAATTGCGTGCAAAATTATGCGTTCCGCTGAAGTCTTCCTTAGCACACATGTAAAGATAGTCGTGCTGCACGTGATTGAGCACAGCATCGATGCCTGCTATTGATGGAATACGGATTGGTCCTGGGGGCAGACCCGGGTTGCGGTAGGTGTTGTACGGACTCTTTATATACAGCAAGTTGTTGTATATGCGCTTCAGGTCGAAACGCTTCCATGCGAACTTGATTGTAGGGTCAGCCTGCAACGGCATTCCTTCCGGATACTCGGCGTTGCGCAGCATGAGACGGTTGTAGTACATACCGGCTACCATCGGCTTCTCGCCGTTATTGGCTGTCTCCTCGTCGACGATGCTGGCAAGCGTTGTCACCTCTACCGGTGTTAGTTTCATTGCCTGTGCCTTCCTTGTGCGTTCGGCATTCCAGAATGCCTTGTTCTCCTTCAGCATACGGTCGAGCAGCTTTTCCACACTCACATTCCAGTAGATATCGTATGTATTCGGAATAAATAGTGCAGCTATTGTCGTGGTGTCATAACCATACTTTTGGCAGACTGTTTCGTCTGTGAGTGCCTTGTAAAGGGCGGTACTGTCCATCATAAGGCGCTTGGAGAGTTCGGCTGCAAGGCGGTCCATAGTACGCACCGACGGCACAACAAGGCTGACTGGTGTCTGCAAGCCGTTCTTCAAGTGACGGAACACCATGAAGGCACCTTCACCCTCACGCACAGCATAGCGACCAGTACGCACGTTGTCGGCATAACCGCTCATCTTTACAAGTGTTTTGAAACCAATCATCGAACTGCCACTCGACACGCCACTGAGCTTTGTGTAGACAGAGTCGATGTTGTCATCGTTGTCAACATACACATATTGCGTTTCACCTGTCGACGACATGCCGGCAAAGAAGAAACAATAGCCACAAGCTACTACTGCCAACAGGACTACACCAATGATTGTTAGAAACTTACGATTCTTATTCTTTCTCTTTCTCATAATTTAAACTTTTACATTGCTGAAACACTGCAAAGGTAGAGTAAATATGATATATGACAAAAATAAATGCTATGTTTTTAATCGTGCGATCAATTTTATACACCTTTGACTAAAAATACGTACTTTTGTATCGTACAATTTCAATAATCATAATTAATCAAATAACACAAATATGTACGATACATATATCTTCGACTTGGATGGAACTCTACTTTCTACGCTCAACGATCTTGCTGCGAGCTGCAACTACGCACTGGCAAACAATGGTATGCCACAGCGAACACTTGACGAAGTGCGACAGTTTGTGGGCAATGGTGTAAAGAAACTTATGGAGCGAGCCATTCCTAACGGACTTAATAATCCGCTGTTCGACAAGACTTATCAGGACTTCCGACAGCACTACATGAAGCATAATCTTGACACAACATGTCCGTATGATGGCGTGATGGAGATGCTAAAAGAGTTGCACAAACGCGGAAAAAAGGTAGCGGTGGTAAGCAACAAGTTCTATGCTGCCACACAGGAGCTTTGCCAGCACTTCTTCGGAAACGAGCTTGTACCTGTGGCTATCGGCGAGCGCGAGGATATACGCAAGAAGCCTGCTCCCGACACCGTCATAGAGGCTCTGCGACAGCTCAACACAACAGCCGAGGGAGCGGTGTATATCGGTGATAGCGATGTAGATATTGACACGGCTCGCAATTCTGGTATGCCGTGTATAAGTGTGTTATGGGGATTTCGCAACAAAGACTTCCTATTGCAGCACGGAGCCACGACTCTTGTAGAGAAACCAGAAGAGATACTAAAAGTAAAAAAGTAAAAGAGTAAAAAAGTAAAAGGATAAGTACCCTACAGATTATTCTCCAGCAATTGCTTTGCCGATAACGAGTTCTTGCGCACATAACGGTCTACCTTCTCAACGTATTTTGTTGAGAAAAACTTCTTGTCAAGCAAATTATTCACTATCCACATTATCTTGCCCACATGCAAGTCACGTTCATACTGCGAACGAACCTCATAGTCCTTGAGCGGATAAATACTGAGCATGTAGAAGAACATACAGTCTGGCACTATGTGCTCACGTGTCATCTGAGCACGCTGTGCTTCAGTGTAGAAACGGTCGTAAAGCGGATAATATTCACCAAGATACTTGTCAAGCGAAATACCAATAGAATTATTGCCGACAACCACACTCTGATCAAGAGCACCTATCTGTAAGTAAACTGTCGGAATAGAAACATTGGGAGATAGCTTGCGCAATCGGTCAAAGGCTTTATTCAGTTGCTTACTGATATCTGATACATTAGCATACTGCACCTCTGCTTCAGTGATGATAATCTGAAGAGTTGTATCTTGGTAGAACTGTAAAAACTTTGAATTGATGCCAGGGTCATTAACCTCTCCCAATCGCAACACATCTTCTATCAAGGTGCGTGTCTCCATGGGATACTCGATGTTCATCTGCTGAAGTGCAGAGAAATCACCAGTGGTGAGATAACGACTTTCAAGACGGTCATAACGCTGAATCTCAATCAACGTTGTCTGACTGCCTTCGCCAAATTGTTTCAGTTTCAACTCACAAGCTGTAGAAACAAAAACAATAGTCATTATTATTATAATGTATAGTTTTCTCACCCTTTTACTATCCTTCTATTAACGAACTGTTAAATATTTTTGCAAAAATAGTAAAAAAGGTTTTAAAAGCCAAGAAAATCATCTAAAAAAGTTAAACAGCAGACCCTTTTCCGCTGTTTAACTATAAAATTATCATAAAAATAAGCTCTTATCGCTCGTTTTTTAGATTTTTATATATATGCACACCATGAGCATAATACTGCCAAAGCAGACTATATGGCTTGCGCATAACATCCATCTGCGACACACGTGATGCCTGTATTGCCACACGGTCGGCATCAAACTGGTTACGCCATGCCTTGAAAGCTTGCCTGCCACGAATCACAGCCTTGAATTCGCTAAGATTTCGATCGAGGATGAGCGACTTGAAAGCTGCTACATAATCAAGCCAACAACGCACACGCATCACATGGCGCAACTCTGCTTCTGGCAGATTCTTATAGAGCATCGTAAGATTGTTGCGGAAGTTAAGGAAGGTCTTCATCGGATTACCTTTGGGCAGTGTGCCGCCTCCAACGTGGAACACCCGACTCTGAGGCACACAATATATCTTTCTACCCAAGTTGCAAAGGCGCCAACAGAGATCAATCTCCTCATTGTGAGCAAAGAAGCGTCCGTCGAGACCATCCACACGCCAATAGTCGGCACGGCGTATCATCAGACAAGCACCTGTTGCCCACATCACCTCGCACACATCATCGTATTGTCCCTCATCTTTCTCTACAGTTTCAAAGAGTCTGCCACGACAGAACGGATAACCATAGCGATCAATGTAACCTCCACTGGCTCCTGCATACTCGAAAAGTGTTCGGTCGTGCTCGGCAAGCAGCTTAGGCTGGCAGGTTGCAGCTTCAGGATGCCTGTCCATAAAGTCGATGAGTGTGTCGAGCCAACCTTCCGTCACCTCTACATCACTGTTGAGCAATACATAATATTCATACTCCACTTGCCGCAGTGCACGATTGTAACCTTCCGCAAAACCATAATTGCGATCAAGAACAATAGTACGCACTGTAGGAAACTTCTTCTCAAGAAGCGCAAGCGAAGCATCGGTCGAAGCATTGTCTGCTACAACAATGTCAGCAACAGCCTCAGAGTATTGCAACACAGATGGCAAGAAACGACGTAGCATCTGCTCACCATTCCAGTTCAATATCACGATTGCTACTTTCTTCATTCTATATCATTATAATAGTTCAACTTGCAATGCAGACTTGTCGCGATTAAACTCGCCCATCCTTACACGCAATATCTGATTATCATACTCTTCCTTGGCAAGCTTTGCCGGCAACTCCACACGAACATAGTTGGAAGTGAAACCATGCATAGCCTTGCCACGCGCAGCTTTCTCAAACAACACTTCCTGTTCTGTACCAATATAGCGTGCATAGAACTCAATACGCTTCTGCTCACTAAGATCAAGCAGTCGCTTACTGCGCACTTTCTTCTCTGCATCGTCAACCACATAAGGTATGCGCAATGCCGCTGTGCCAGGACGTTCGCTGTACGGGAAAACGTGCAATTGTGTCACATCCACATCGTCAAGAAACTCGTAGCACTCCTCAAAGCACTCTGGTGTCTCACCACGACAGCCAACCATTACGTCAACACCTATGAACGCATCTGGCATCTTCTGCTTAATAAGTTCTATCTTGTGAGCAAAGAGTGTCTTGTCATAACGGCGATGCATCAACTTCAACACCTCGTCCGATCCACTTTGCAATGGTATATGGAAGTGAGGCATGAACGCACGACTCTGAGCACAGTAGTCGATAAGCTCATCCGACAGCAAGTCGGGCTCCATACTACTGATGCGATAACGTTCGATGCCCTCAACACGGTCGAGAGCCTTAACAAGGTCAACAAAACTCTCGCCTGTTGTCTTTCCAAAGTCACCGATATTCACACCTGTCAGCACAATTTCCTTGCCACCCTCAGCAGCTGCCTGTTCAGCCTGTGCTACAAGCGAACTAATAGTAGGGTTGCGCGAATTGCCTCGGGCGTATGGTATGGTACAATAAGTACAATAGTAGTCGCAACCATCCTGCACCTTCAAGAAATAACGTGTACGGTTGCCACGAGAGCATGACGGTGCAAACGACTTGATGTTCTTGGTCTTAACCGAGTAATAACGGTGCAGCGAGTCCTGTCCTGTCTGCTGCATATGTTCGGCATCCGACTCCTTAGCAGTCCAAGCATCGCTCAAAAACTGTATAAGGTCGGCTTTCTCATTGGAGCCAAGCACAAGGTCAACACCGTCAATCTTGCTCACCCTCTCCGACTCCAATTGGGCATAACATCCTGTTACGGCCACAAAAGCTCCAGGATTGTTGCGCACCATACGATTTATGGCCTGTCGGCACTTGTGGTCGGCAACTTCTGTCACCGAGCATGTATTGATGAGACATAGGTCGGCCTTCTCGCCTTCCTTTGCCGCAACCACACCCAATTCTTGCAACATCTGACCGAATGTAGACGTCTCGGAGAAGTTGAGTTTGCAGCCCAACGTATAGTAAGCTGCCTTCTTATTCTGAAAAACTGAAGTATTTATCATTTCACATTATATATAATATATAAAAGCCAACTGTGGTTTAACAGGTGCAAAGGTAGTAAAAAGATTTTATGAATGATGTTTTGTACGCACACAAAACAACAAAAATGACGTCAAAAGTGGTATAAGAGAGGCTTGTTAAAAAGATTAACATTTGTTTACAATCTGTATCTTATTGATTTTCAGTAAATTCCAAATGGGTTACAAAATTCTCAAAAAAAAAAACTAAAAAGTTGAACGTTGTATCAAAAAAATATATACCTTTGCAATGTTTTAATAAACAAATGATTGTTTTACAGATTTAAAAAAGCAAAGAAAATGAAGAAATTGGTTTTAATGTTCGTAGCTATCGCAGCTATCTCTTTCGCATCATGTGGTAACAAGACTGCAGCTCCTGCTGCTAACGCTGACAGCGATACCGTTCAGGTAGCTGACACAACTGTTGACACAACTGCTGTTGCTGCTGATACAACTGTAGCTGAGTAATAGTTAGCTCGAACAAAAAATGAGAGATTAACCGCTGACCCTCAGGGTCGGCGGTTTTTTTATGTCCTTACCACGCATACTACAGAATCAATATGAATACAAAGACACTTCTGACAACAGTTGCCCTGACATTCGCCTCTTTATCAAGAGCCGAAACATTCACATGTATTCCAAATAATGCAAATACCAACGCTGCAATTACAGCCTCAACAGAACATTTGCAAGCAGGAAAGACCATAAATATAGCAGAAATCAAGAAAAATGGACTTGAACATTACTTCTGCAAGAAGACCATAGACAGCCAACTCTTTACACGCATATACGGAAAGTCGTACAAAACCAACTGCACCTTGCCACGCACCGAGTTGCGCTATCTGCAGCTGTTGCACTACACAGCTGACGGACGGATAATGACTGGCGAGATGATTTGTCATAAGGACATAGCCAACGATCTGATTGAGATATTCCGCAAATTGTATGATGCACACTACCCAATTGAGCGCATGCAACTGATTGACGACTACGATGCCGACGACGTGACATCGATGAATCACAACAACACGTCGTGCTTCAACTACCGAGCAGTAGCAGGCTCGAAGAAACTGTCGAAGCACAGTTTGGGCAAAGCCGTTGACCTCAACCCGCTTTACAACCCCTACGTAAAGCACCGCCCCAACGGAAAGACAATTGTCAACCCCGAGAAAGGCCGCCAATATGCCAATCGAAGCAAACAATTCAAATACAAGATTGATCGCAACGACCTTGCCTACCGCCTGTTTACACAGCACGGATTTACGTGGGGAGGCAGCTGGCGTTCGCTAAAAGACTACCAACATTTTGAGAAATAACAGCTGTCAACCTTTTGTCATCTTAAACGTCTTTGCTCCGCTCTTCAGTATGTATACGCCTGCAAATTTACCGTTGCGCAGAAACGAGGCGTAAGACATACGTCCAAGCAACACTCCGCTAAGCGAATATACAGACACAATGGTAGATGGTGTTATGCCATTTCGTTCATCATAAACCGATTCTACCCCAACGTTGCTACTTGACAATTTCACGTTACGCCAACCGCTCCACTTTTGTGCAACTCCTCTCTTGACAGCTTGCACACGCCATTGGTACGAAACATCAGCCTGCAACGATGTGAACTCATATACGGTATCTTTCACACCATTCACCGACACGACATCACCTGTGGCACGAGTGGCAGCAAAGTCACTCTCAGAGAAGGCACCATCGTATATACTGATAGAGTATATATAACATCTCTTTTCTGGTTGCACCCTCACACTAAAGGACTCACATTTAGGATTATCAAGAACGACCAACTGTCGTGTACCATTAGGAACAATATGTTTCCTATCAAAAACATCTCCCTCAATATCAGCAAGCGACAAATTAATCTTTGGTGTGTCTGTTTTATATGTTTTAGAAACAATACTTACTGTTACATTTAACGAATTGTTTTTACTTATCAGTGGTGATTGAATATAACCATTACCACCAGTTGACGTACCAAGCTTCATTCTGCCAGCACCCTTATAAACTTTAAATCCTTTCCATCCCTTATTAGTCATTAATTCATCAAGCCTTTCACCCCAATCCTTGGTGCCATCAGCACCATTACCATTACCTTTACCCCATCCCGTAAAGTCTTCAGCCAACAGCAGATTTTCCTCAGGCGACACACGTCCAAGTTCCTCAAGCTGAAGATTATAGCAGTCTGCCGACTCCACCTCATTCCATGAAGCACGAAACGAAGTGGCACTTGTCTGCACTGAATTCAATTCTGTAGGCACAGAAGGAGCACCGCCCATAAACAAGAACGAAACCAATCCATCCGCACTCTCAGAGATATTAGTCACTGGCTTGCCAAGTGTTCTGGTTCCAACACTATTGTCATTGAATAATATTGTAGCTGGCGTAGAACTATCAGTTAGCGATGTATTGCCCGACGTGCCGGGATAAGTATCGCCTTCAAGCGTGTTCTTACTACGGTCGTTGTCAGCAGCCACAACACTAAAACGCGGGCGCGACGACACAGTATTCACCTCATTATATTCCCATATCGAGCTATAATAGTCCACATGAATGACAAGCATTCCGTGTGCCGGCAATTCTTTGTCAAACCCAGTTTGCTGGCGATTCTCAAAGATATAATATTCAGCAGGTCGATTGTCGTTGTAGACAACATACGACTTTGGCGAATCGCTCAATGCCGGCAAGTCATACACATCAGTAGGCTTGCTCAGCACCTCTGGCTGCATCCATCCGCTCACCCAACGTTGGTATGTGTTATAACCCACCGGACGATAGCCATTGCCAGCATACGAGCCATAATCCATCACATCCCAAGTTTCCATGCCAAAACAGTCGCCACCCGACGTATCATAAATGTCAGGCAGACCCAAGCAATGGCTGAACTCATGACAAGCCGTACCAATACCAGCCATGTCTGTTCTGCCATAGTCGTTAAGCTCGGCTGTACATCCATAAGTATTTATCCTGACCCCATTGAGAGTAAGCGAATAACCAGCAGCATGCAAGTTCCACTCATGTGGCCAAATAGTATTAGGTATCAATTCGGGCTTTGTTGCCTCACTATGACCTGCATATATCACAAAAACCTGATCCACTTCGCCGTCGCCATCCCAATCATAATCGGCAAAGTTCACCTTATCGGCAGCAAGTTTACAAGCCTCGTAAACCATTCCGCCGGGATCCTTGTCATTACCCTTTTCATCATTGGCACCATAGTCAGCCATATTCTTCGATACGGTCACCGGTCCGACAACGTCAAACGACAAGTCGAACTGTCCGTAGCTCTGACTGTAGAAATAGTCATGCACCGAGCCAGTGTTGCCAAGTGTATTGTAGCCAACCTTATTGAAAAAGTCATTCCATTCGGCATTGTCGTGAGCCGACTGCATCTTCACATCTTGAAAATCAACAAGAATGACAAGCCCCTTTCGCTTGCCCGTAACGCCAATTCCTTCACCACCAGTAGCACCAGCCATACGTGTAAGCGGATTGCCAGAAGTAGCCATTGCAGCCTTACGTCCTGCAAGTCGCTGGAAACGAGCCTCATTACGCTTTGCCGCACGTTTGGAAGCAAAGCTGGCAATGCGCTCCACTTCCTTCTTATGTCCTATGATAAAAGTATTTTCAGCCTGAGTACGTCGTTTTGCGTCATGAGCCATCTGTGCCGAAGCACGCAGCACACCGTCGTCAGCCATATACGCATAGCAATAAGCCTTGTCAGCGTCCATGACTATCGGCATTCCATCTTCGGTACACATAAAGTGGAAGTTCTCGTCGCCACGCATCATGACAGTAATCATGGTGCCATCCGGCTGGCGTACTTGTGTCTTACTGCGCTTTGCTGGTACAGCCGTAATAGCCAATGTACAAAACAAGGAAACTAAAAGAGTGATGTATCTATAATACTTCATGGGACTATATATAAGTTTTAAGATATATATCCACAAAAGTATAAAAAAATTAATAAACCAACAAATTTATAACTTTTTCAAACGCCGATAAATATATTTTGATTTTAAATACGTAAATTTGCGCCATCGAAATGACTGATTAAACAAAACGGAAATGAATATACTTGAATTATCACAGACACGCTTCTCGGCTCGCAAATATACCGACGAGCCTGTAAGCAGCGACGACCTCAACTATATATTGGAGTGCGTACGTATGGCGCCATCGGCAGTAAACAGACAGCCCTGGAAGTTTGTCATTGTGCGCAGCAAAGAGGCAAGAGAGAAGCTTTGGCGCGCATACGACCGTGAATGGTTCCGCACCGCCCCACTCTACATTGTATGTATGAAGAACAACAACGAGTGCTGGACACGACGCTACGACGACAAGAAGCATGGTGACGTGGATGTGTCTATCGCTACCGAGCATCTGTGTCTTGCTGCTGCAGAGCGCGGACTGGGCACTTGCTGGGTGTGTAACTACGACACCAACGTAATGAGCGAACTGTTCCCGTCGGACGATTATGAGACAGTTGCCATCATACCAATCGGACATATAGCCGAGGATTGCCCACGTGCTGAAAAGAAACGTAAGGCAATGGATGAGATTGTAGAAGAAATCTAACCCACAAAACAGAAATACAGATGAAAAGATTATTCATAACAGCAACGTTCATGCTGATGACCGTGATGACAATCACGGCACAGACCGCATTGAAGAAAGTATATAATGAGAATATCGACCCGATGGAGCAGATTGACAAGGCTCTTGTCAAGGCTAAGGCCGAAGGCAAATATGTAGTTTGCCAAGTAGGCGGCAACTGGTGTCCATGGTGTCTGCGCTTTGCCGACTTTGCAGAGAAAGACCAGGCTGTCAACAAGGTGATTAACGATAACTTCGTTTACCTGCACGTCAACTACAATCCGCGTAAGGCTGGTGGCGAAGAGGCTGCAAAGAGAGACGCCCGTCTGATGCAGCGTCTTGACAATCCGGCACGCTTCGGATTCCCCGTATTCGTTGTACTTGATGCCAATGGCAAAGTGTTGCACACACAAGACTCAAGTTTTCTGGAAGAAGAAAAGAGCTACAGCGAAAAGAAGGTGCTGCGGTTCTTCAACAACTGGACCCCAGCTGCTGTAGAGAACAAGAAATAAACAGTAAAGAACAACTAATAAAAGGATAATAACAACAAAAACACTAAAGAGTATGAAAAGAAAACTAATTTACGTTGCAGTAATGGCTGCAGCAATCATGGTTTCTTGCAATGGCAAGAAGACCGCACAGAACGAAGCAAACAACGATTCAACAAGCGTAGCTGACACAACCGTAGCCAGCGAGAATGTTGACCTGACTACTGTTGCCGGCACTTACGAAGGCACACTGCCCGCTGCCGACTGCCCGGGCATTAAGACCGTACTAACTATCAATGCCGACAGCACATACGAGCTGAAACAGGACTACATCGACCGTAAGGACGGACACGACGAGGCAAGTGGCGTGCTGCAGGTGCTCGACGGCAATGTCTTGATGCTGGTACGTCCGTCAAGCGGCGAACATACATTCTATAAGGTCAAGGACAGCAAGAGTGTCGTTATGACCGACTCGCTTGGCAATGAGGCAGAAGGCGAAATGGCAAAGCTGTACGTGCTGACCAAAAAGTAAGAGAAACCTTTCTGAAGATATAAACATAATAACGGGAACAGCGGACAATCAAATGTCTGCTGTTCCCGTTTTTCGTATCCAATCATTTATTTGTTCTTCTTAGCTTTCGCATCAAATGTGTATGTAAACCTAAGGTTTGCATAGTGGTGAATATAGTTTATCGAAGATTCACTGCGCTGATATGCCGAGTAGTCGCTTTCGTACCAGATGTCCTTGTTGAAGATGTCATCAACATATAGCGACAGCCTGCATTTGTTCTTGCAGAAACCATAGCTGATGCTTGCTTGCGACATAAGTTTGTGTCCGTTCATTGCTGAAGTGGCATAGCCCGAACGATAATCGTCAGACAATCGTATATACAGTTCGAACGGCGAGAGATGGAGCGTAGCTTCTATTCCAGCGCTGTTATATAGCTGACTGGTGTTGTACGAAGTGTCTTCGTAACGATAGCGGTTCCACTGCAAACGGTTGAACAGCGTCAGCTGCACCTTCTCTGCTTCATACGAAAACTCTATGTTCTCGTCAATGCCAAGGCGCTTCTGCAGGTTGAGGTCGGGAATGGCGTTGGGATCGACGTTGTCAACAATCGTAAGGAATCCGTACGACTTCGACGTGAGCAACGCAAACTTGTTCATCAGTCGGAAGTAAACGCCCAAACCCTGGTCGTAGTTGAATCCGAACTTCCACATGTCGCCACCCTTCACGTTCATAGGCTTCGACTCATACACACCCGTAGATGAGTTGTAGCGATAGAGTGTGGCAACGGGATTGATGTCCTTGATGTACGATGCACTCAGTCCCATCACTATCTGCTTGCGCAGCCACATGCGGTGATAGTTGTACGTAGTGGTGTGTCTGTGCGAATTGCGCAGCAATGGGTTACCTGTAGATATTGCGAGCGGATCGATGGTGTTGCGGTAGCCGAGAGTGCTGATGAGGTCGGGCACAGTGGTGGTGTAGGCAAACGAGAGATCCATATTGCGCATACGGCTCATCTTCCACTTCAAGAATATCGACGGCTCGTAGGTCTGGCTCGTACGCACGGCTGTAGTGTCGAGCGGTCCGTAGCGGTAGTCGGTATTCTCACGATAGACGTTCCAGCTGAACTTAGGCATAATCATCAGAGCCTTCACCGGTGTGATGGTCGACTTCAACGTCAGTTGGTTAGTCCACTTGTGCATAAGATAGCTCATAGCGTTTGTAGGGTCGAGCGTTGTAGGTGTGCCGCCTACTACGTTCTGCTCGTTGTTGTCGGTGAAGAAATCGCGTGTGGTGCGTGTGCGTGAATAGGTCACGTTGTCGAGAATGTTGACATACACCTTCTTGCCAAACCAATAGTCGAACGAAGCACCAAGACGTGTGCTAAGATTATGGTTGCTGCGGTCGTAATACTGCCATACTGTCTCGCTTCGCTTTTCGCGCAGATACTCCAGATTGCGGTTGATGTGTGTGTCCTCATTGGCTCCATTGATGTTGGTGTAGCCTTGCAGAGAGAACGAGCCTTTCTTGCCGAGGAAGTGCTTCCACGTATAATCGATGTTGATGCCACGTGTCTGCTGTTCGGAAGACTGATAGTTGCGGTTGCGTGTGATGAGTCGTTCGTAGAGTGCGTCGCCGAGCTTGGCGGCAAGAGCAGCACTGAGCGAATGATATTCAAACTGGTTTGGCTCATAGCCATACGAGGCTCCCTTGTACTCATCGGTGTTTCGGATTTTCTCGTATGTAGCCTTCACGTTCACACTGATAGTGTTCAGCGAGTCGGTGTAGGCAAAGAGACGTGCCTGCATCTGTGGGGTTATTTTATGTTTGTAGCGATAGCTTTCTGACACGGCAAACGTGCGTTCCTGGTTGGGGAAGAAGGTCTCCGTAGACTTTCCTATTGTGTTCCAACCGTCGCTGTGTCCCATATTTGCACTGATGTCAAAACTGTTGTTGTCGAATTTGTCAGCACCCTTGGTCTGCCAGTTGTGCTGATAGTTGTACGATCCGTATTGGCTCTTACCGTCGCCGTCGATATTAGCGTTCATTGAAGAATTCATGGTTCTGTCAATATAGCGGTTGGCATTGTTTGCCTGTGCATAAACCATCTGCGGGTCGTGGTCGCTCAGCTTGCTGGCGGTGACATTAAACATGTAGCGCTTCTTTGTCTGATATTGCGCCTCAACATTGCCATACCACTTGTCAAGAAAACCTGGCTTCACCTGAATGTCGAGCACATGGTCTTCATCGCCTTCATCCTTGCCTGTATGTCGAGCCAGTTCCGACTTGCGGTCGTACAGCTTCAGCTTGCCTGCCACCTCGGCTGGCAACTGACCTATAATCTGGTCGCCACCAAACAAATTCTTGCCATTCATCATCAAGCGTATGGGTTTGTTGTTCCAGTAGAGTTTGCCGTCACGGTTCTCCACTCCTGGCAATTTTTTGATGAGTTCGTCGAGACGTGCCCCCTCCTTCAGCTTGAATGCTTCGGGATTGAACACAATGGTGTCGCCCGACATTGTGATGCGAGGCATCTTTGCCGTCACCTCCACATCCTTCAGCATAAGGGCAGTAGGCTGAAGCTTTATGATGCCAAGGTCGGTAGTGTCATTCACTTCTTTACCGTAAGCATAGTCCACCTTACGCGCATTCTTATATCCAATCATGCTGAACGTGAACATGATGCGACCCTCCCAACTTGCGTTGAGAAAGAAGCAGCCAGTACTGTCGGTCTCAGCCTGATTCTGCATCGACCATCCTGGCTGTGGATTAATCTCGCTTCGTATTGTCGCTCCAATAAGTATCTCGCCCGTCTCGGCATTAACTATCTTACCCTTGAACGTGTCGGCATGACAAACAGCCGACTGCACAAGGCAGAGCAATAACACAACAAAAAGTTTCTTCAATACGTTTTCCATACGCTGATTATTTTTTAATTAGGAGTCAATTATGATGTTTTGATTATATAACGTATTGAAGCATTATTTATTAACAGCATTAACCTATTTTAACAACAGCCGACTAATTTTTCTATCAATTGCAATATCTCGCTTCTGACATTATTATTATTAGCGCCATGCTTGCAATATCTTACAATGCCATTCTTGTCTACAACAATGGTCAATGGATAGCCCTCATTGCCCACTCTTTTGGTGAAATACGTGTCGTTGGCAATGTGCGTCCAATTGAAACCTTCCTTCTCCGTGATTTGTTTAACCTTGTCGACATTCTCAAAATTGGCTGAAACAAACTGCACATCAGGATATTTGTCTTTCCACGTTGAGAGCATTGGCATCTCCCTACGGCACGGTCCGCAACCGGAATACCACACATTTACAACCGTAACATGACCATTCAATCCATCCTTAGTCCATGTCTTGCCATCAATATCTTTCTCAGAGAAGTCATCCGGCAGAGCCTTGCCAACAACAAACTTCTCTACATCAGTTGAACTGATAAGCTTTTTCATCTTGTCAAAGTTCTGCGCTCCTTCCTCAAGTTGCTCACCATTCAGCACCTTCTCAAAAGGAATCTCATACTTCTTTATTGACTGCGACACCTTGAAGTCATCGCCCACCAAGAGATTTACAACACGATTTCCGTCCTTGTCAGCAAGTGCCATTATCGAACTGCTAATCTTAAAAGCCTCATCCATCGGCAATTCCTTAGAAAAATAATGGCCTCCAATTCTATACATTGGCACTATCTTGTCTTGTGCCATCATCTGAGACGCGACACTCAACAACAAACCCAGCAGTAACAAAATCTTTTTCATACGTTGATTGTGTTTTATATCCTACCATTCATTATAGCAAGCATCACTTTGTCTTGACAATACAAATATCATGCGTTTTGCCCACTTCCCCATAGTCCATAGCAGCCTTAGAGCCACGCTTCAGCACAACGACATTTGAGATTTTTGACGGAGTAATGTCTTTCACTTCCTGAAACGTTGCAGGTTTTCCATCTACAACATACTGGACATTATCCTTGCTTGCCTTGGTGAAGATTTTCAGCACACCATTCTTCCCTTTCTCTCCGTAGGCGTTGGCTACGTCCGACCCTGACTTGTACACATTTATTGAATTTATGTCGCCAGACTTAATATAGTTTAAAGACCCAGTGTATTCCTTACCATCCAAAACAATCAATGGCTTGGAATTAAGCATGTCCATGTCAAAGTTTGTCACTTCCACCTCTCTCTTAACTGCCTTTTCCGACTTATTTATATTGTTTCCATTTGCCAAAGTATCCTTTGTGATGTAAAGCAATTTGGTAGAAACCTTATACGGTCGGTTTCTCAGACTATCAGGCAATATTTCATCAGTATGTATACTGTAAACATCCCCTTTGTCGTTTTTAATTACATTAAACGACAGGATCTTCTTTCCCGTGAGTTGCGAGCCGTCGAAATTCTCTATCTTCTTGCCGTTAATGATAAATACGTTCTCCTGTGCATACGAAACTACAGTAGCAAAGAGCACGATAAATGTAAGAACAAAAAACTTTTTCATAAGTATAATATTTTAAGTTGTTTATTATTTCTATCGAGAGCTAAAGGTTTTAATTGAGTGCAATAAGCTGACTGCTCAACTCATCGTCAGAACATGAGACAATGAAGGAGGCAGACGTTCCATCATCATAACATTTGGTTACAATGTTTGCCTCACCCACTTTTCTTATCTCATAACTTTCCACCTGTTCGTTTGGTAATGTGACTGTAGCGATGATATTATCAACACTATTGACTACACTTGGTTCGACTGTATGCAATAGCTTTTGGGTCAATCGCTTGGATTGAGTTTTTCTTTTAGCGCTATTATCTAATATACCAGACTTTTCTGGCATGCCTGTATCATGTGTCTTGACGATGCTCACATCATATTTTATCCCGTCTGCCTTTTTAGGCTTTTCTACAGCAACCATTTTGTCTACAGCAGAAGTATTGTCTGTAAAAGCAGCCCATGGTCGGATAGCAACAAATGCCACTACTACTGCTGCACATGCCGCAACAGACATCCAACGCCATACATGTAATGTATGTTTTGGCATTATCTGCGCTGCAGAGGGTTCAACAGCTATATCAGATGTGAGCATTGCATCAAGTTCCGCATTGCTGAAGTTGTAATCATCGGTCTTGAAGCTACGAAACATCTCCTTATATACCTGCCATTCCGCAGGAATATCATCAGCTGTATCGAAGTATTCTGCAAGCTGCTGTTCCTCAAGTTCAGTAGTCAGACCATCAACAAACTTGCCCAACAGTCGTTCTATATATTCTCTTGAGTATTTCATTGTTTTGCCTTTTTTATGTTCTTTAAAAGTTCCATTCGTGCCTTGCTTATCATTCCACGCACCGAGCTTTCCGTAGTACCGAGTATACGTGCAATATCTGCATACGGCATATTCTCGACGTTGCGCATCCGTATAATGGCACGATGCCTGTCGCTAAGTGCTCTGATACTCTGTTTCAGCATACGGTCACTCTCTTTAATTTCCAGTTGGTTGTGCGGATTGTCAGCATTAGCCACATATCCAACCTTCTCTATCTGCACATTACACCTTGCGTCACGAAGCATGTTAAGCGATACATTCCTACACACAACCGAAGCCATGTGCTGCATCTTTGTAGCATCCGCTATACGCTCACGTACAGTCCACAGTTTCAAGAGAGTTTCCTGAACAGCATCCTCAGCGTCAGAGCCATTACCAAGATAGTGCATTGCCTGCTTGAGCAAATCATCGCGCAGCCTCTCTGCACCATTCACAAACTCTTGTATTTCCACGTCATTTCTTTCTATTTGTTTTTACATCAATAATAACACAAGAGTTATTATTTCGCTACGCAAAACTAATATTTTTTATCATAAATCTCGATTATTATTAGTAAATTTGCCACATATAATATATAGTCACAGTCATCAACCCGTAAATACTTTTCCATTATGAAATATCTTGACCCCAAAGCCGACCTTACTTTCAAAAAGATATTCGGCGAGCATAAGGATTTGCTCATCAGTCTTCTTAATGCTCTGTTGCCATTGGCTGACGACGAGCAGATAGATAGTGTGGAGTATCTCTCGCCCGAACTTGTGCCCGACACTTATGTAGGCAAGAACAGTATAGTAGATGTGAGATGCCGCGACGTGAAGAACCGTCAGTTTATTGTTGAGATGCAGATGCTGTGGACAGAAGCTTTCAAGCAGCGCGTGCTGTTTAACGCTTCCAAGGCCTTTGTGCGCCAACTTGACAAAAAGCGCAAGTATGAATTGCTTCAACCTGTCTACTCACTCAATCTTGTAAACGAAATCTTTATAAAGGAATACCCCGATGAGTTTATACACAACTATAATGTTGTGCACGAGCTGCATAGCAACGAGATTATCGACGGACTGCATTTCACATTCGTAGAGCTTCCCAAGTTTCAGGCTCATTCCATAAAAGAAAAGAAAATGGCTGTGCTGTGGCTTAGGTTCCTTACAGAGATTGACGAACAGACAAAGGAAGTGCCGCAAGAACTCTTGGACAATCCAGAAACCTCAAAGGCATTGAAAACTGTAGAGGAATCTGCTATGTCGAAAGACGAGCTGCTTGCCTACGAGGACTTTTGGGATAAACTTGGCACAGAACGCCTGCTGTTTGTTGATTCCAATAGGAGAAGCATGGAGGAAGGCAGAGAGGAAGGACGTAAAGAGGGAAGAGAAGAAGGACGCAAAGAGGGAGTAAAAGAGGGTCGTACTGATGTGGCAAGAAATCTATTAAGCATAGGAATGACATTAGAAGACATTGCCAAAGTTACCGGACTGGAGATACAAGATATTGAACAGCTGAATAATTAAGAAGACAATAACAGTTTCACAACAAAATATTAAAACCACAAGGCTATGGAGACGCAAGAGATAAGGAAATATCCGGTTGGAATGCAGACATTTGCGGATATACGAAATTACAACTATATATATGTTGACAAGACTAAATATATAGTTGAGATGATGAAAAACGGTTCTAAGTATTTGTTTCTGAGTCGCCCACGACGATTCGGCAAATCTCTTTTTGTCTCAACTCTTAAGGCTTATTTCGAGGGCCGCAAGGAACTGTTTGACGGTCTTGCCATTTCCGACTATGAGAAGGAGTGGGTTAAGCATCCTGTGCTTCACTTCGACATGAGCACAGCAAAGCACATGGATGAGCGTGGTCTTCTAAGCGAATTGAATCTTAAGCTTCAGGAATATGAGAAGATATACGGACGTGAGGAAGGTGCGGAAAATCCCAACCAACGTCTGCAATATCTTGTAATGCGTGCATGCGAACAAACTGGTCTGAAGGTTGTTCTTCTTATTGACGAATTTGATGCTCCGCTGCTTGACGTGGTGCACGAGAAGGACAACTTGCAGACATTGCGCCGTATAATGCTGAATTTCTATAGTCCGATAAAGTCGCTCGACCCTTACCTTAAGTTTGTGTTTATTACCGGCATCACCAAATTCTCTCAACTGAGCATCTTCAGCGAGCTTAACAACCTCGACAACATAAGCATGTACGACAATTACTCTGCCATCTGCGGCATAAGCAAGACAGAACTGCTTACGCAGATGAAGCCTGATGTATACTTGCTCGCCAAAGCCAATGGCGTAACGTTTGATGAAATGGTGGCTGAGCTTACCGATTTTTACGATGGCTATCATTTCAGCGAACATGCAGAGGATGTTTTCAATCCGTTCAGTCTTGTCAAGGCTTTACGAAACAAGAAGGTTGCTGCCTACTGGTTCAGTTCGGGTACACCAAGCTATCTGATAAAGACTCTACAGAAATATCACGTGGGCGTAATGGACATAGAGAAGAAAAGCGCATCTATTGACGACTTTGACGTGTCGCCCGAACAGATGACTTCAGCCTTGCCACTTCTTTATCAGAGCGGTTATCTCACTATAAAGAAGTATAATCCTATTCTACAGAAATACCAATTGGACTATCCTAACAAGGAGGTGCGCATAGGCATGGTCAAGTCGCTTGCACCTAACTATCTGTCGCCTATACAACTGGACAACAACGGCTTCGTTTTTGATTTTCTGGAGAATCTGTTAGACAATAACATGGATGGGGCATTGCAGAAGATGCAAGCATATCTTGCAAGCATATCCAATCAGCTGTCAAACAAGAACGAGCGCGACTTTCAAACCGTGTTCTATCTCATCTTCAATCTTATGGGAGCATACATCAAAGTGGAGGAAAGTAGCGCAATAGGCAGAGCAGATGCCGTGCTGCACTTGCCTGATGCCATATACGTGATAGAGCTGAAATATGACGGTTCTGCCGATGCTGCCCTGCAACAGATTGACGACAAAGGTTATCTTATTCCATACTCGGCGGAAGGCAAGCGACTGATAAAGGTAGGCGTAAACTACGACAGCCTTAAACGAACGATTGGAGAATGGAGAATCGTGGAAGAGTAAAGAAAATCCTTGAACTTTGCAAAAATGAGCAGCGAAGCAAGTTCTTGGTTGATGCAGTCAAGCAGATGAGACA
>OIYR01000434.1_pt1 | contig 23364 bp, 23 predicted proteins | sample 1588221 | NCBI WGS metagenome assembly OIYR01 (sample SAMN03283292) | human gut metagenome | biome: human-associated habitat; material: feces | host: Homo sapiens | place: Peru | collected 2012
TGCCGCTGTCCATAGAGAACGAATCATAATTATTGCTCCATAATTTTCATTTTTTTAAATTTTCGGTAAATTAAAAATTCGCTTTATTAATTATTTTTTATTATTTTTTTATTTTATAAAAATATTGTTATTGCGAGATATATATAATCAATACACTATTTCCTGCTATTACAAACAATTAAACTTTTTAATTTGACTAAATTTAAAAACTTTTATATAAATATTAAGTAAAAAATTCTTAATTTTTTTAATAAATATTTATAGTTTACTTTTTTATAAATTTAATTATACTATCAATGAATCGTTAAATAAAATTAAAATATAGGAATCGATATGGAAAATCTTAAAAATATAGACAAAATTTTAATACTCGACTTTGGCTCTCAATTCACGCAATTAATAGCGCGAAGAATAAGAGAGAATAAAGTATATTCTGAAATTCATCCTTTCAATGTTTCGATGGATTTTATAAAAAAATTTAACGCAAAAGGAATAATTCTTTCGGGCGGACCTTCAAGCGTTTACGAAAAAGACGCTCCTAAAATAAATAAAGAATTATTTGAAATCGGAATTCCAATTTTGGGAATATGCTACGGAATGCAATTAATAGTTCATTCTTTGGGCGGAAAAGTAGAAAAAGCAAAAAAAAGAGAATACGGAAACGCCGAAATAAAAATAATTAAAAACGATAGGATTTTTAAATCTTTTGAAAAAAATAGCGTAGTTTGGATGAGTCATGGAGATAGTATAAAATCTATTCCGAAAGGATTTAATTTAACGGCTAAAACTTCAAATACAAATTATTGCGCGATAGAAAATAAAGAAAAAAATATTTACGGCATTCAATTTCATCCCGAAGTCGCTCATACGAAAAACGGAATTAAAATAATAAAAAATTTCATATTCGATATTTGCAAATGCAAAAAAAATTGGAATATGAATTCTTTTATAGAATACGAAATAAAAAATATAAAAGAAATTGTTAAAGATAAAAATGTTATATTAGGACTTTCGGGCGGAGTCGATTCTTCGGTTGCAGCAGTTTTGATTGAAAAAGCGATTGGCAAACAATTAAAATGCATTTTCGTAAATACGGGACTTTTGAGAAAGAATGAAGAGAAAAAAGTAATCGAAATTTTTAGAGATAATTTTAAAATAGATTTGATTTATAAAGACGGCTCTAAAAGATTTTTGAATAAATTAAAAGTAGTTAAAAATCCCGAAAGAAAAAGAAAAATAATCGGAAAAGAATTTATAAATATATTTGAAGAAGAGGCAAAAAAAATAAAGAATGTAGGATTTTTGGCGCAAGGAACTTTATATCCCGATATAATCGAAAGCGTTTCTTTAAGAGGAAATTCGGCGGTTATAAAAAGTCATCATAATGTCGGCGGACTTCCAAAAAACATGAAATTAAAATTATTAGAACCTTTCAGAGAATTATTTAAAGACGAAGTTAGAGAAATTGGCGAAGAATTAAATTTGCCCGAAGATATAATTTATAGGCAACCATTTCCAGGTCCTGGACTCGCCGTTAGAATATTGGGCGATATTACCGAAGAGCGAATAAAAATTTTACAAGAAGCGGATGATATTGTAGTTTCGGAAATAAAGAAAGCGGGATTATACAAAAAATTGTGGCAGTCGTTTGCAGTGCTTTTGCCGATTAAAAGCGTTGGCGTAATGGGAGATAATCGAACTTACGAGCAAGTTTGCGCTATAAGGGCTGTTGAAAGCGTTGACGCTATGACGGCGGATTGGGCTAAAATAGATTACGAAGTTTTAAGAATAATATCGAATAGAATAATAAACGAAGTTAAAGGAATAAATAGAGTAGTTTACGATATTTCTTCAAAGCCTCCTTCGACTATAGAATGGGAATAAATAAAAATTATAACTTAAGGAGATAAAATGAAATCTAAATTAAATAAAACAATAGACTTTGATATTGAAAGCGAAAACGGAAAATTATTCTTTAATAAATGCATAATCGATAAAAATAATATAAAAGAATATACGAAATACGAAATTAAAAATAAAACTATTAACGGAGATAGTTTTTCAGTTCTACAAAAAATTAAAGATAAATTTGTCGATTTAATGATTGTCGACCCGCCTTATAATTTATCAAAAAATTATCATGGTTTTAAGTTTGGAAATAAAGATAATTTGAGTTACGAAATATATACTAAATCTTGGATTGAATCGGTTTTGCCAATATTAAAAGAAAACGCTTCAATATATGTTTGTTGCGATTGGAAATCAAGTTTAATAATCGGAAATGTTTTATCGCAATATTTAAATATTCAAAATAGAATTACTTGGCAGAGAGAGAAAGGGCGAGGCGCAAAATCGAATTGGAAAAACGGAATGGAAGATATTTGGTTTGCAACGGTTTCAAATAAATATACTTTCAATTTGGATAAAGTAAAGGTTAGAAGAAAAGTAATCGCTCCTTATAGAAAAGAAGGAAAACCTAAAGATTGGATAGAAACGGAAGAAGGAAATTTTAGAGATACTTGCCCGTCTAATTTTTGGGACGATATTTCTATTCCATATTGGTCTATGCCTGAAAATACGGCTCATCCTACTCAAAAGCCAGAAAAACTTATAGCGAAGTTGATTTTGGCAAGCTCAAACGAAAACGATTTTATTTTTGACCCGTTTTTGGGAAGCGGGACTACTTCGGTTGTCGCTAAAAAATTAAACAGAAATTATTGCGGAATAGAACAGAATCCGACTTATTGCGCATGGACTGAAAGCCGACTTGAAAAAGCAAAAGAAGATAAAACTATTCAAGGATTTTTTGATAATATATTTTGGGAAAGGAATACTCTTGCAATTCAAAATAAATTGAAAAAATAAAAATTTATTGTTATTTTAATAATCATCATTAAAAGCCGAACGAATATAAAAGTCAATAGAATGAAACAGACATAATAAATAATAATAAGACAATTAAATATGCATAAAAATGTGTCGTCTTTTTTTGTTTTTTTAGTCTACTTATTATTGACAAAATTAATTAATTATCTATACTCTTTATATGCGTAATTCTATAAATACCTCGATTAATACTTCTATAAGAAACGAATTAAAATTAAATAGCCAGACAAAATTATGGCTTAATATTATATCTATTCCCGCGATAGAATTAAAAGAAAAAATTGAAAAAGCGATTGAAGAAAATCCTTTTTTAGAATACGATATAAAATCAAATCATAATAATTTAGATATAAATTCAATAATTGAAAATACCGCTTCAAATAGTAAAGAAAGTTTATTTGAGCATCTTAAAAGTCAAATATCAATAGTTTTTAATAATAAAAAAGATATTGAATTGGCGGAATTAATATCGACTTTTATAAACGAAAACGGATATTTAACAATTTCGCCCGAAGAGATAGCGGATATTTTAAATATAAGCGTTAAAAAAGCCGATGAAATAATAAAGATATTAAAAACTTTAGAGCCAATCGGAATTGCTGCAAAAAATATATCGGAATGTTTATCGACACAGCTAAAAAATAAAGAAAATATAGATAAAAATATAAAAAATATAGCAATAAATATAGTAGAAAATTATCTTAATGAATTATCTAAAAAAGATTATAAATATATATCTTCAAAAATGAATATATCTGAAAAAAATATTTTAGAAGCCTTAAAATTGATACAAACTTTAGAACCTTATCCAGCTAGAGAATTCGATACAACGACTATAAAATATATTGTCCCAGAATTATTTATATTCAAAGAAAACGATAAATGGCAAGTAAAAACTAACGAAACTTTTATATTGCCCTTGAAAATTAATAAAAAATATAGTAAAATATTAAAAGAGAATAATTTTAATAATGATATTTTAAAAGAAAAGAAATTAGAGGCTCAAAATTTGATTAGCACGGTAAACGAAAGAAAAAAGAGTTTAAAAAGAGTAGGGGAAGGTTTATTAAAATTGCAAATTGATTTTTTTGAGAATGGAAAAGAATTTATGAAACCGTTAAGATTAAAAGATTTAGCTTTGGAAACTAATTTAAGCGAATCGACTATAAGCAGAATATCTAACGGAAAATATCTTAATACGGTTTGGGGAACTTTTTCAATAAAATATTTCTTTTCTAAAAATATAAAAGCTGTAAACGGAGAGTTAGGCTCAAGAGCGGTTAAAGAAATTATAAAAAGAATAATTGAAAATTCTAACGCAAAATTAAGCGATGAAAAAATAAGATTAATTCTAAAAAGTGAAGGAATAGAAATAGCAAGAAGAACTATTGCAAAATATAGACAAAGTATGAATATAATTAAATAACAATAAACTAAAGGAGTAAATTTTTTATGCATCAAAATATTATAGGTAAGAATGTTAGAATTACAAAAAATGTACGAGAACATATAGCGAATAAAATGCAAGGCATAAAAATTCAAGCGGATAGAATAATCGACGCCAATATTATATGCGAACATATACATGAAAAATATATTGTTCATGGAACTATAACATTTGGCAAAAAAGTTTTTCATGACGAGGAAAAAGAAAAAGATTTATATGTCGCAATAGATATGATGTTTCAAAAAATAGAGAGAAAAATTAGAAAGGCTAAAGAAAAAGTTATTGATAAATCTCAAAGAGCCGTTGTCGATAAAACCATTAAAGTTGAAGAAGATGAAGACGCATATTCTATTAAAACAGTCGGAATATACGAAAAGCCTCTTGAAGAATTGGACGCAATTTTGCATTTCAATTCCGATAAAAATCCTTTTATGGCTTATTTCCCAATAAGAAGAGACGAAGATTTATATAATATAAAAATCGGAAAATATCCTTCATTTCTTTTTAGAGATAATAAAAATAATGTTTATGAAATTCATAATATTGAAAATCAAGAAACAAAACATAGTCATTGGAATATAGAGAAAGTAAGCGTAGCGAACGACAATAATATAAACTATTCTGAAAAAAGCAGATATAAAATAGAAGAGTATAATGTAAGCGAAGCTGTGAATTATTTGACTGAAAATAAAGATAAAAAATTTGTGGTTTATATTAGCGGCATAACGGAGCAAATTGAAGGTTTATATAAAGAAACGGATAATTCTTTTGTTTTAATAAGAATGTTTGATATTTAAATTTAATTTTTATCCTAAAAAAGGAGGTAAAAAATATGAGTTTAATAGATTATATAGATAAAAATTCTATAATGATAGATGTTCAAGAAACTAGTAAAGAGCGTCTGCTTTCAAAAATGGTAGAAAGATTAGATAATTGCAAATTGCTTTTAAATAAAGAAGAAGCGGAACATTCTATTATGGCGAGAGAAAAATTAATGAGCACGGGAGTCGGAAACGGAGTCGCAATTCCTCATTCAAAAACAAATTCGGTAAAATCGATAACTCTTACTATAGCTACAGTTAAAAATGGAATAAATTATAAATCTCCCGATAATAAAAAAGTTTTTGTTATATTTATGCTTCTTTCTCCTAAAAGTTCGGCAAGCGATAATTTAAAAGTTTTAACAAGCATAGCGGTAATACTTAGAGATAATACTCATTTTATAGAAAAACTTATTAACGCTGAAAAATCGGACGATATATTAGAACTTATAGCTAAAGAGGAAATGAGAGTTCAATGCCAAAAATAACCGTTGAAAAATTTTTAAGTCTTAACGAAGAAAAGAATAATTTTCTAAAAGTAAGATTAATAACCGATTCAATAGGAATGAATAACGAAATAATAAGTTATGAAGTAAACAGACCAGGAATGGCGTTATTTGGATATTTTAAAGATTTTGCTTTTGAAAGAATACAAATTTTTGGAAAAGGCGAAGGAAATTATGTTTTAACTCTTGCAAAAGAAAATAGACTCGATATATTTGAAGAATTATTTAAATATAAAATGCCATTATGCATTTTCACTTATAATTTAAATCCTCCCGAATCATTTATAAAAATAGCCGAAAAAAATAATGTTTGCGTGATTATAAGCGAACTTAAAACTATGGATGTGATTAGAAATATAGAAAATTTAATTGAAGAAGAACTTATAGAATCGCATACAGTTCATGGAGGATTGGTTGAAGTTTTTGGAGTAGGCGTTTTAATTTTAGGAAAGAGCGGAGTAGGTAAGAGCGAAGCGACATTAGAATTAATTTCAAAAGGACATAGATTAATCTCTGACGATACGGTAGAGTTTAAAAAATTAAACGATGGAAGAATAATAGGCAGAAAAAATGAATTTATAAAACATAATATGGAAGTTAGAGGAATTGGAGTAGTCGATATAAGCAGACTTTCGGGTATGAGCGCGATTAGAGATAAAAAAAGATTAGATTTGGTTATAGAGCTTGAAAATTGGAATGACGATGAACAATACGACAGAATGGGATTGGAAGAAAAAACTTATAATATATTAAATACAGAAATTCCTTATATAAAAATTCCCGTTAGGTCGGGAAGAAATATTTGCATTTTAATAGAAACTGCGGCTAAAAATTTTAGGTTAAAAGAAATGGGTTATAATAGCGCGAAAGAATTGAATAAAAATTTAATCGCTCAAATAGAAAAAAAGAAAGCTAACAATTCAATATAATAATTGTAATTTTATTTTAAATATATTATACTATTTCAAATTAAAAATTAGGAAATTAAATTATGTCTACAATAGCGGTAGGAATGAGCGCTGGAGTCGATTCTACAACTACGGCAAAACTTTTGAAAGAACAAGGAAATAAAGTGTTTGGCGTTACTATGCTTCATTGGGATGGAGATGAGCGAGCGCCTTTAAGTAATTCTTGTTATGGACCTTATCAAAAAAAGATAGTTGAAGATTGTAAAAAATACGCTGAGCAAATAGGAATAGAATATTTTACATTTAACTTAAGCGATATATATAAACAAAAAGTTATAAATTATGTTATCGATTCTTATAAAAACGGACTTACTCCAAATCCTTGTATAATGTGCAATAGCCTTATAAAATTTTCTGCCTTATTTGAAGCTATAGAAAATATCGGTTTGAAATTCGATAAATTTGCAACGGGACATTATGCGGGAGTTAGATACGATGAAAAAACTAAAAGATATATTCTTTTGCGCGGAAAAAATTTGATAAAAGACCAATCTTATTTTTTATATAGATTAACTCAAAAACAATTAAGCAAAATAATTTTTCCAATGTATGAAAACACAAAAGAAGACACGAGAGAAATTGCAAGAAAATTTAATCTTGAAGTCGCAGACAAAAACGAAAGTCAAGATTTTTTTGGCGGAGAATATCATAGATTATTTGACGAAGATTTGGACGGCAAAATTATTCATATAGAAACCAATCAAGTTTTGGGACATCATAAAGGAATTTGGCATTATACGGTTGGGCAGAGAAAGGGACTCGGCATAGCTTATAAAGAACCGTTATTTATTGTAAGTTTAGAGAGCGAAACTAATACGGTTTATGTCGGCGGAAAAGATTATACTTTTGTAAAAGAAGTAGATATTAACAATATTAATTGGATAGCAGAACCTAAAGATTATGAATTTGAGGCTTTAGTAAAAACAAGAAGCGCTCATAAAGGCGCAATGGCTATAGTTAAACAAGTAGACGAAAATAAAATAAATATAAAATTTTTAGAGCCTACGGGAATAGTAGCCAAAGGGCAGTCATGCGTTTGCTATAATGACGATGAAGTTTTATGCGGCGGGATTGTTTATTAATTAAATTAAAATCTCACTACATCTCTCTTAATCTCTTTTAAACTATGAACTCCGCACATTGTCATAGCGTCTTCTAATTCCGCTCCAAGTTGATTAATATATGATTTTACTCCTTCCTCTCCGCCTCCATATAAAGCTATAACAAAAGTTCTTGCAATTACTACTCCGTCAGCTCCAATTCCTAAAGCCTTTAATATATCCGCTCCGCTTCTTATTCCGCCATCGACTAAAATTTTTATAGTTCCTCCGACTGCATCGACTATTTCGGGTAAAACTTCTGCCGTTGCCGCACATTGGTCTAAAACTCTTCCGCCATGATTTGAAACTATTATAGCGTCAGCTCCAGATTCTCTCGCTTTAATTGCGCCTTTTGCCGTCATTATTCCTTTGATTATAAAAGGACGATTTGCAATTTCTTTTATCTCTCTTAATTCTTCGATAGTTTTGCTTCCAGCTTTTGGGGTAAGATTCTTCAAAAATGGAAGTCCCGCTCCGTCAATATCCATAGCCACAGCGAAAGCGTTTGAGTCGGCGACTAATTTCATTTTTTCTTTTATAATATCAATATTCCAAGGTTTAACTGTAGGAATTCCCATTCCATTTTGTTTTTTAATCATATTTGTAGCTGCAATCATAACATTTGGATTGACTCCGTCTCCCGTGAAAGAGGCAATTCCCGAATCGTTGCAAGATTTTATCATTATATTATTATATTCTTCTTCCGTATATTTATCGCCGTAATGAAGTTGAACGGCTCCGACAGGTCCTGCAAATATCGGATATTTAAATTTTTTTCCGAATAATTCAAAACTCGTATCGACATCTTTATTTTCCGCTATCGTATCCATATTAAGACGAATCTCTTTCCATTTATCGTAATTTCTGATAGCGACATCTCCTATTCCTTTAGCGCCAGGTCCTGGCATAGAATTTTTACATACCTTACCATTACATATAATACAGGCTTTACAAAAACCCATGCAATCTTTTGCAACTTCTATAATTTCTTTATAAGTCATAATTAATCCTTAAAAGTATATATTTAATATAATACCATATTTTATAGTAATGTCAAAAATATTGTAATTCCTTATTTTGCATTTAATAATTCTTAAATATTAAAAATAAATAAAAAATACTTGTTTTTTAAAATAATTGATTATACTTTAAGTAGATAGGATTTAAGCTTTGAGACATAACGCTACAATGAGTAATTGTTGTAGGCTGTGCGGCTTATAGTCCTATCTTTCATTATTACCACTTTGACTTTTAGAAAATAATTGATTATACTATAAACGGGTTGGATTTATAGATTGAGATTAACTATATATTGAGTAATCGGTATGCACGGCTTTATAAGTCCAATCTATTTTTTATTATGAAACCTACAATTTATAGTATGGTCGTTAATTATTCCTATTCCTTGCAAATAACTATAAATTATAACGCTTCCCGTAAATTTAAATCCTCTTTTAATTAAATCTTTGCTTATTAAATCGGATAATTCGTTTCTTGCGGGCAGATTGTCAGTCGATTTTAATTTATTATTTATTCTTTTGCCTTTCGTAAAACTCCAAATATATTTATCGAAACTTCCAAATTCTTTTTGAACTTCAATAAATTTATTAGCGTTTATTATTAAAGCTTCCAACTTTCTTCTATTTCTAATTATTCCTTTATTATTCAAAAGCTCTTCCATTTTTTTAGAATCGTATTTAGATATTTTTTTATAATTAAAATTGTCGAATGCTTTTCGCATATTTTCTCTTTTATCTAAAATACATTTCCAATTTAAACCAGCCTGCATTCCTTCGAGTATAAGCATTTCAAATAATCTTTTTTCGTCATGACAAACTCTGCACCATTCTTCATTATGATATTTTATTTCAATTTCGCTTTTTGCCCATTTGCATATTCCTTTCATATAAATCCTTAAAATTATTCTATATTTATTTTAGATTGAATATTATCGACTTTAATATTATATTTTCCTTTTTTTAATTCCATAGAATAATTATTTTTCTCTCCCGATATATTTACTATTTTTTCTTTATTAAATTCTATAACGCAGTAATTTTTTATATCTCTAATATTTAAATAATATTCATTGTCGTTTTTACTAATTTCTATATTATTAAAAATATATATTTCGTTATCTTTATCTCCTCTTGCTTCAAGCGGTTTTATTTTTGAGAAAAAAGCCATAGATTCCACTATATTATTTTTTATATTTATTTCAGATTTTTTTTCCGTTATATCAAATATTTCAGAATCTTTAATATTTTTCATAATAAATAAATCGGACTTCAAATTATTTACTCTCATTTGAAGTTCCAAATTATTTTCAAGTTCGTCTAAAAATTCTTCGGATACTTTGATTCCGTCAAGATATTTTATAATCTCTTCTTCGTATTTTTTATTAATCATAAAAAACTCCTTTAATTATTAAAATTGTATTTAAAATTTTCTTTTAAATATTTTTTTATTTTATTTATAATTTTTGTAATCGCATTAACGCTTATCTTAAAAAGTTTCGCTATAAAAGAATGCGGAACATTAAGTTTTATTGCCTGAAGTTTTTTTATTCTGTTCTGCTTTTTGCTTGCCAAATGAACTGTCCAAAGTCCTTTATTATTATATTCCGATATTTTTAAATTTATTTTAGCTATAGAATCTTGAAGTTTAATTATATCGTTATATTTATAAATATAAGTCGCTCTCGCTTTTTCTATTATAGAATAAGCTTCTTCGTAATTTATATTAAAATATTTCATTAAAGGTTTTGTTATAAGATTTATAAATAATTCCAAATTATGAATGAAAAAAATTAAAGAATCTCTTTCTGTAAATATATTTTCTATACAATTAAATATTTTCAAAGATATCTCTTCTATATTGTCGTTATCAATATCGTCAATAGAATAAACGGAATATTTTTTTGTATCGTATAAAACATCATGCAATGTTAATGCTTCTCTGTCGCATAAAGGAGCGTCTATAGAGATTTCAGTTTTTTTATATTTTTCTTTTCTCTTTTTATAATCGATATAATTTAAATATCCGTTTCTTAAAGTATATGTAAACCAAGTTATAAATTTTGTTTCAGTTTCATTATACTTTAATAAAATATTTTCTATTCTTTCAATATAATATAAATAAAAATCCATCGCGATTTCATGATTTACTCCGAAAACTTTTCTTGCATAATTATAAATATATTTCGACAAATGATTTACAATTTCTTTAAAAGTTATAACGCTTCTTGCAGTTTTATATTCGGATACTAATTTTTTTATTATTTTATCTTCAATTAGCATCTTTATCCTCTTTTACATTTTCTAAAATTCTATAAAATATCTCTTCAATTTTTTTATCGTCTATATTCGATTCTTTTATAACTTCTAAAATCCAATTTTTATGTTTTTCGCTTATTTCATTTTTAGAAATATTTTGATTATCATAAATATTTTTATCAATAGAATTAATATTTTCTTCGTTTTCTATTTCTCCAACTCTAGTTCTTAACTCCGATACTATTATATCCGTTTCTTTTTTTATATTCTTAAAAATATTTAGTCTATTCATTGAAATTTCATTAGCCCAAACGGAGTCCGCAACCGTTAAAGTTAAAATTCCATTTTTATAAAAAGAAGGATAACAAATTTTAGAAAGCGTCTCGCCAATTATTATATTCCACTTTTGAGCGATTTTAAGATAAGCGAATAAATTAATATTTCTTTTAGAATATTCGTTTAATATATTTTCTATAGTATGCATAATATTTCCAAAAATATATTATCTATTTGTATTTGCATTATTTGTATAATTTTTGCTTCCTATCGGCTTTACTTCCATATCTTCATTATATTCAAAATTTTTATTAATATTCTGATTTTGAGGATTTTCCGCAAAACCTAATAAAGTTTTTACTCTTAATATAGAACCTGCAACATCTTTATAATTTTTATCCAATTTATAAACATCTTCGTAAATTTGAAGAGCGGAATTATAATTTTTATCTCTCTCATAAGTTGCTGCAAGATTAATCATATATACGATATTATTCGGATTATAAATATTTGCCTTCAAAAAAGACGCTTCCGCCAATTTATAATTTTCCGTGTATAAATATAAAAGCCCTAAATAATTATTAACATAAGCGTCATTTGGATTTAAATCTACAGAATACCTTATTGATTCTATAGCTTCGTTTGTCTTTGCTAATTTATATAAAGCGTATCCTTTTTGAAAATATAATTTCGGCGAAAATCTATTTATAATTATTCCGTTTCTTGCGACTCTCAACATATTATTATAATCTTCCTGATACATATAAATATTTGCAAGAATTTCAAAATATTCTATTTTTAAAATAGGAGAATTATTTATTTCGTATTCAAATAATTCCGCCGCTTTAATATAGTTTTTAGACTTATAATATTTGTAAGCGTTTTCTATATTTGTTTTATTATATATAAAATCTTCCGAATACAATAATAAATTGAATATTAATAATTCTAATAAAATAAAAATAATTTTAATTTTCATCTTTTCTAAAACTTTGCAATCTAAAATCGTTTATCATAGCCGAAGCGTAAATTAAAGTAGCGTTATATATTTCTTCTTTATTTTTTCCCTTAAAAAAAGAAAATACTCTTGGCGATTCTGAACTTAAAGATTCGGGAAGTATTATTTGATTATCAAAAGTCTTTTTTAACGCTATCGCTTTTATGCTGTCCATTTTGTCAATAAAAGAATGCAAGAAAAATCCCGACTCTTTAAGAATAAATTGCTCCGACCTGTTTGCTCCTTCTCCTTTTTCTAAAGCGAATACATAATCCGAAAATATTTGAGGAACTTTACTCTCTCCAACGGGCATAACAAACGGTTGAAATTTATTATCATAATCTTTTATTGCAGTTTCAACGACATAATCGCCCGCAGGACCGCATGAAAAATATCTTATAACGCAAAAACAATTATATAATTCCTTAAAAGCTCCGTATAAATGAGATATCTCTTCTTCTGCTTTAGGATGAATATATTCCGAAGGATATTTTTCAATGGCGCTTCTAAATTTTTCTATCATACTATCGACTTTATTCATAAAAGAATTTTCTTTAGCTTTTTTTTCTTCCGCTTCTTTTCTTTCCTTTTCTAATTCTCTCTCTCTCAATCTGTTTTTTATATCTTCCAATATATTTATTTCAAGAAGCAAATAATTTGATAAATCCTGTCTATTTTGCAAAGCCTCTCTATATCTATCGTTAAAGCTTTCGATATTATAAATTTTATTTCCGTATTTTTTAGCTCCTTCTTCATATTCGTTTCTAATTTTCGATAGAGTGACATTTATTTCCTTATCGCTCAAACTTGACATATAAACTCCTTATTTATTTTAATTATTAATTAATTATATTATTTTTTTTAACAAAATCAATAATAAAAAACTTATTATTTAATAATTTTTTGATAATTTTTTATATTAAATAATTGACAATAATTCTTTATATAGTATAATAACTTCTTATATAACTTTATAATTTTGGAGTATTATATGAAATACATTTATTACTTATTTATTATTCTTTCACTATTATCATGTAAGAAGACAAGTCAAATAAAGGTAGGAGTTTTGCAGTTAATAGAGCATAATGCGCTTGATTCTGCATATAAAGGTTTTGTGGACGGACTTAAAGAAGCGGGCTATGAAGACGGAAAAAATATAATAATAGATTATCAGAATGCACAAGGCGAACAAGCAAATTGCATTACTATAGGACAAAAGTTTATTAACGATAAAAGCGATTTAATATTAGCGATAGCGACTCCAGCGGCTCAAGCTATAGCGAATATGACTAAAGATATACCGATATTAATAACAGCCGTTACAGACCCTGCAGATTCTAAATTGGTTGCGGATAATAATGCACCAGGCGGAAATGTTACGGGAACTTCGGATTTGACTCCAGTAGAAGCTCAAATAGAATTATTAAAAGAAATAATACCTAATGTAAAAACCATAGGGCTTTTATATTGCTCAAGCGAACAGAATTCGGTATTTCAAATAAATATAGCGAAAAAAAAATTAGACGCTATGGGAATAAAATATATAGATATTGCGATTTCAAACCTTAATGAAATTCAGCAGGTTATACAAAATATTATAGGAAAGGTTGAAGCGATTTATACTCCTACAGATAATATGATTGCAAATGGAATGGCTACCGTAGCTTTAATGACAGAGCCTGCCAAACTTCCTGTTATTTGCGGAGAGGGAGGAATGACTATGCTTGGCGGAACTGCAACTTACGGAATAAATTATTATGAACTCGGAAAATTAACTTCAACTCAAGCGGTTTCAATATTGAAAGGAGATAAAAAAACTTCCGAAATGCCGATAGAATATTTGCAAAAATTTGATTTGGTTGTTAATACAAATATGATAGAATCTATAGGCTTAACTATACCAGAATCTCTATATAATAAATAATTAGTTTAATTTGATATTAAAGGATATTAATTAATGTTAGAAGGAATTTATCTTGCCATTCAAGGAGCGGCTTCTCAAGGAATAATTTGGGGAATAATGACGCTTGGAGTTTATATAACTTTTAAGGTTTTAGATTTTCCTGATTTAACCGTTGACGGAAGTTTCGCTTTGGGCGGAGCAGTAAGCGCGATATTAATATCAAATGGAATGAATCCTTTTATAACTTTATTTTTTTCTTTTTTAGCCGGTTCTTTGGCTGGACTTGCTACGGGAATATTGAATACAAAATTGCAAATTCCCGGAATATTGGCGGGAATTTTAACAATGATAGCTTTATATTCTATTAATATAAGAGTTATGGGAGGAAGACCTAATATACCGCTTTTGGGAATGGCAACTTCATTGACAATTATTCAAAATATTCTTTCTTTAAGTAAAGTTGTATCCGATTTATTAGTTGGTTTTGTATTTTCCGTATTTATAGTTCTTATTATGTATTGGTTTTTTGGCACTGAAATGGGATGCGCAATAAGGGCAACGGGAAATAACGAAAAAATGATTAGAGCTTTAGGCGTTGATACTAATGTAATGAAAACAATCGGGCTTATGATTTCAAACGCTTTAGTCTCTCTTTCGGGCGCTTTAGTTACTCAAAGTCAGGGATATGCCGATGTTGGAATGGGAACGGGAACTATAGTTATTGGACTTGCATCGGTTATTATAGGCGAAGTTATTTTTGGTAATAGATTTAATTTTTTATATAAATTATCTTCTATTGTAATGGGTTCTATAATTTACAGAATAATAATAGCGATAGTTCTTCAATTAGGTTTAAAAGCTACGGATTTAAAACTTCTTACGGCGATAATAGTGGCGATAGCGCTTTCAGTTCCCGTGCTTAATAAAAAAGCCAATAAAATATTAAGCCCTAAAAGAAAAGGATAATTTATGCTCGAATTAAAAGAAATATATAAAACATTTAATAGAGGCACTATAACCGAAAAAAAAGCCATTAACGGAGTTGATTTAAAATTAAACGAAGGCGATTTTGTTACGGTTATCGGTGGAAATGGAGCGGGAAAATCTACGCTTTTAAATTTAATAGCGGGAGTTTATGAAGCGGATTACGGAAGAATACTTTTAGACGATATAGATATTACCTACAAAAAAGAACATACAAGAGCGGGACTTTTCGGAAGAGTATTTCAAGACCCAATGACGGGAACGGCTTCAAATATGGGAATAGAAGAAAATCTTGCGCTTGCAAAAAGAAAGGGAAATCCAAGAACTTTAAAATGGGGAATAACTAGAGCGGAGAGAAGCGAATATATTGAAAAATTAAAAAGGCTTGATTTAGGTTTGGAAAAAAGATTAAATTCTAAAGTTGGACTTTTATCGGGAGGACAGAGACAGGCATTAACTTTATTAATGGCGACTTTGAAAAAACCACGATTACTTTTGCTTGACGAACATACGGCGGCTTTGGACCCAAAAACTGCAAAAAGAGTTCTTGAACTTACAGAAGAGATAATAAGCGAAGACAAACTAACCGCTTTTATGGTTACTCATAATATTAAAGACGCTATTCATTATGGAAATAGACTTATAATGATGAATGACGGACGAATTATTTACGATGTTTCGGGCGAAGAGAAAAAATCTTTAGAAATTTCCGATTTGCTTAAAAAATTTGAAAATGAAGAAAACGCTTTAAGCGATAAATTATTATTGTCTTAAGATAGAACTTAATAAAGTATTTTTGTCAAAATTATAATCATTGTATTTTAATTTTAGTTTATCTTTTAACCATTCTAAAATCTAAATTTTCTGGCGCTTTTTCTTCAATTCTAATTTTCTTTATCAATTCATTGTTAAATTCTATATTTTCTCTCTCGGATTTTAATTTTGCAATATATTCAAAATAAATATCAAGCAAATAGTTTTCACCTTCTCTTATAGTTATTTGTTCGATATTAAATTAATTATATACTCTTGAATATAAATAAAAAATATTGTATAATTATCGCATAAAAAATTAATCTTTTGGAGTAAATTCTATGAATAATGAAATATTAGCAGCTATTCAAATAATGTTTATCGGTATGGGAGTTGTGGTTTTATTTTTAATTATATTGGTTTATGTAATGAAATTTGTAAGTGTCGTTATAGCTCAAATAAATAAAATAATGCCGCCTCAAGAAGAAGCGATTTCGTCAGCACCCGTTCAATCGGCAAGCGGAGATAAAATGAAGGCTATAGCGATAGCTTTGGCTCATATACACAGCAATAAAAAATAATAAATATAAAAAATGTTTTTAATTAATTTAAGGAGAAATTAAATAATGTCAAAAAAAGAAATTAAATTTATGATAACGGCGTTTAGAGACGGCTTTCAATCCGTTTACGGAGCGAGAGTTTTATCTAAAGATTTTATGCCCGCCGTTGAAGCTTTCGTTAATGCGGGAGTAAAATATTTTGAATCGGGAGGCGGAGCTACATTTCAAAGCGCTTTTTTCTATAATAACGAAAATGCTTTTGATGTAATGGATTCTTTCAGAAAAACCGTAGGTCCCGATGTAGATTTGCAAACTTTAGCGAGAGGCGTTAATGTTGTGGGATTAGAATCTCAACCTAGAGAGATGATTAAATTGCATGCAGATTTATTCAAAAAACATGGAGTTACCACAATCAGAAATTTTGACGCTCTAAACGATGTGAATAATTTGATTTATAGCGGAAAATGTATCAAAGAAGCTGGACTCAAACATCAAGTTTGCGTTACTATGATGGCTTTGCCTCCAGGTTGTAAAGGCGCTCATGACTCCGAATTCTACGCTAAAGTATTAAAACAGATTATGGATAATGTGGAATACGATTCTGTATGTTTCAAAGACGCTTCGGGAACTACCACTCCTCAAGTTGTTTACGATACGGTTAAAGAAGCAAGGAAATTACTTGGAAGCGATATTCGTATTCAAGTTCATAGTCATGAAACTGCGGGAATCGGAGCATTGCAATATAAAGCGGCTATCGAAGCTGGAGCGGATTATATAGACTTGTCTTTGGCTCCAGTGTCTGGCGGAACTTGTCAAACCGATTTAATAGTTATGTGGCATGCTTTAAGAGGAACGGATTATTATTTCGATATAGATATTGACAAAATAAGAGACGCCGAAGAAGTATTCAAAGATTGTATGAAAGATTATTTCTTGCCTCCAGAAAGCAGAACGGTAGAGCCGATGATTCCGTTTGCGCCAATGCCAGGCGGAGCTTTAACGGCAAATACTCAAATGATGCGTGATATTAATGTTATGAACAGATTTCCTGAAGTTATTAAAGCTATGACGGAAGTAGTTGAAAAAGGAGGATTCGGAACTTCGGTAACTCCCGTTTCTCAATTCTATTTCCAGCAGGCTTTCAATAATGTAATGCAAGGAAATTGGAAAAAGATAGCGGACGGATACGGTAAAATGGTTTTGGGTTATTTCGGAAAAACTCCAAGCGCTCCAGATGCGGAAATAGTAAAAATTGCAAGCGAACAATTAGGATTACAACCTACGACTGAACTCGCTATGGATATTGACGATAAAAACCCTAAAAAAGGCAGAAAAGCTGCAGAACAATCGCTTAAAGACGCGGGAATTAACGATTTGTCGGATGAAAATGTATTTATTGCAGCAGCTTGTAAAGAAAAAGGAATTCAATTCTTAAAAGGCGAGGCTAAATTAGGAATAAGAAAGAATGTTGAAGAAAGCGCTAAAGCGACAAGCAACGAAGTGACTATAACAATCGGCGGTTCAAGTTATGGAATAAAAATAGAAAACGGAAAAGCGATTGTTGACGGCGTAAGTTATGATTATTCTATTAAAGACGGAATATCTCAAACGACTTCGACTCCTACTCAAGCTACTTCAAGCGGAGCGGCTACTCCTGTAACGGCGGGACTTCCTGGAACGGTTGTAAAAATAGTTTCTCCCGTTGGAACTCAAGTTTCTGACGGAACTACAATATTGATTGTCGAAGCTATGAAAATGGAAGTTGAAATAAAATCTTCCGTTTCTGGTTCGGTTAAAGAGATTAAAGTTAAACCTGGCGATTCGATTGTAGCGGGACAAGAATTAGCGATTGTCGGTTAAGCGTAGGTATTTGAAAAGGAGAAAAAACAAATGAAAAGAATATTTTTAGTATTTGCGCTTATATTTATGACGGCTTCAATTTTATTTCCTCAAAATAATTCTACGGAAAAACTTGATATGAAGGAAGCGGTTATTTCGCTTTTAAGAAATACGGCTTTCGGCGGATTTTTTCCTAAAAGCGAAGAGGATAAAGCTGAAGAGCGAGCTAAACTTGAAAAGAGCATTCAGGAAAAATACGAAATAAAATTGCATGATATACAAATAAAATCTGTTCCTTTATGGCAAAATATTATAATGATTTGCGTGGGGCTTGTTTTGGTTTATTTGGCTATTGCAAAAGGTTTTGAGCCTTTGCTTTTAATTCCAATTGGTATGGGAGGCATTTTGGCTAATATACCAGTCGCTAATATTGCCGCAATTCCCGTAGTTCAGGTTATTAATAATATTCCCGTTACTATAAGCGCGGGAGGATTTTTAGGACAAGTTTATACTTTCGGAATAGAAGCGGGTTTATTTCCATTGTTTATATTTATGGGAGTTGGAGCTATGACGGATTTTGGTCCTCTTATTGCCAATCCAAAAACCGCTTTGCTTGGAGCAGCCGCACAAATAGGAATATTCGGAACTCTGCTCGGAGCTATGCTTTTGTCGGCTTATGTTCCCGTTATAACATTTACTTTAAAAGACGCCGCTTCAATAGGAATAATTGGCGGTGCGGACGGTCCTACAGCCATATTTACGGCTTCAAAATTAAGTCCAAGTTTGCTTGGCGCTATCGCCGTTGCCGCATATTCTTATATGGCTTTAGTTCCGATAATTCAGCCTCCTATAATGAAACTTTTGACAACGGAAGAAGAGCGAAAAATAGTAATGAAACAACTTCGTCCCGTAAGCAAGAGAGAAAAAGTTATTTTTCCTCTTACTGTTATTATATTAATCGCTTTACTTTTGCCTGATGCGGCTCCTCTTATTGGCGCTTTAATGTTTGGAAATTTAATAAGAGAATCGGGAGTGACAGAAAGGCTTTCAAAAACTGCTCAAAACGAATTTATAAATATAGTGACGATTCTTTTGGGTTTGTCGGTTGGAAGTAAATTAGCTGCGGAAAAATTTTTACGATTTGAAACTATAGGGATATTGGTTTTAGGGCTTGTCGCTTTTTCTATGGGAACTGCGGGAGGCGTTTTGCTTGCTAAATTAATGAATCTTTTTAGCAAAGATAAAATTAATCCTCTCATAGGTTCTGCAGGAGTTTCTGCCGTTCCTATGGCTGCAAGAGTAGCAAATAAAGTCGGACAGGAAGCAAATCCTCAAAATTTCCTTTTGATGCATGCAATGGGTCCTAATGTATCGGGAGTTATAGGCTCTGCGGTTGCTGCGGGAGTTTTACTTGCGATATTAGGATAATTAAGTTATAAGATAATAAAATATAAATTAAGAAAAATAAATAAAAATTTTTAAGGAGAAAAAAATGACTACACTAATTAAAAAATACAATGATGCGAGAGTTTATTTGATTAACGATGCAGGCATAGTTCAAAAAATGGCGCTTTCAATACTTTTTGCCATTATTTTAGCGGTTGCCTCTCAAATAAAAATATTTCTCTCTTTCACTCCCGTGCCAATTAATCTTGGAACATTTGCCGTATGTATGGCGGGTATGACTTTAGGCGGTTTCTGGGGATTTGTTTCGGTTGCAATATATATGTTAGCCGCAGCCGTTGGGCTTCCCGTTATCGCTGGCTCAAGCCTTATAGGAGCGACTACGGGATATATAATCGGTTATGGTATATGCGCTTTCGCTTTGGGAAAATGGACGGAAAGAGGCAATATAAAGAAAGATAGTTTTGTAAAAACTTCAGCCGTTTTATTTGTATTCCAAATAGCGATTATTCATATATGCGGTATGATAGGCTTATATATATGGTCGGTTTCAACGGGTTCGCCTTATACTCTTACTCAAGTTATAATGAAAGGAACTATTCCTTTTTTATTTGGAGATAGTATAAAGGCAATAATTCTTTCGTTATCAATGGGTTTTATTCTTAAAAAATAAATAAAGTAATAGAATATAAAAATCTACAAGAATAAAAGAGTTCGTATAAATACGGGCTCTTTTTTTTATTTGAATTTGATTTTAAGATTTTATGTTTTTTTGTCACTCTGTTTATATTTGGAAAAGCATGCGAAATTACACTTACTTTTTTAATAAAAGCAATAATAAATTTTTTACAAGAATTAAAAATATTTACTAATCCAAATTAATTAATTCTAATTTATATTCTTTGTTATTAAAAAATATATTCAAAAGATTTTGAGCTTTATTTTTATCATTTAAAGTAGAGTGTATAATAAATTTATTTCTTTTGCCTTCATTTAAAAGATTATTTTCTTTCAAATATTTTTTTACCGATAAAGCGGTTTTATGGCTCGCATCTACAATATTTTTTATATTATTTTTATTTTGCTTCAAAACTTTTTTTATATCTTTAATTATTAAAGGATAATGAGTGCAAGCTAAAATTAAAGTGTCAGAATGCAAATCTATATTTTTTATATAATCGTTTAATATTTCAAATCTATCTTTGTAGTTTTGCCAATTATTTTCTATCATTGGACATAATTTTTTGCAGGCTATCTGTTTTATTTTTATGTCTTTATTATATTCTTTTATTTTTTTCAAATATATTTTCGATTTAACCGTAAAATCCGTAGCCATAATCGATATATTATTATTTTCTGTTTTATTTATAGCGTCTTTGCATGCGTTTGAAATTACTTCTATTATTGGAATATTATATTTTTCTTTTAGTATTTTATAAGCGGATGCAGATATTGTATTGCAAGCTATAACTAATATTTTGCAATTTTTATTTATAAGAAATTCCGCCATTTTTGAGGACAATTCTACAATTTCTTTTTTTGATTTATCACCATAAGGAATATTTTTATTATCGCCGAGATAAATATAATTTTCATTCGGCATTAATTTTAATAACTCTTTCAAAACCGTTATTCCGCCAAATCCCGAATCGAAAACTCCTATAGGCTTAATATTCATAAATATAAACTCTGAAATTAAATTAAAATTATTATATAAAGAAATAATATAAAATCAATTATCTTTGTAAACGCTATAAATAAGTAAATATAATATTTCTTCTGATTTAGTAACATTAGCTAAAGATAATATTTCTGTATATATTAAAGGTAATCCTGCGGAACATGCTAACTCTATTATATTAACACTTATTGCTAAGGTAATTACTCCAAGTAATGCTAAAAGTAAACTTTTTTCAGTAGTAAATGTTTTAATTTTAGTAATAATTTTATTTCTTTTTTTATCTTCTACTACAGTACATCCTTTTTCTTTTTTTAATCCCTTTATAAAATTAATTAATCCTATAACTATAGCAACTAATCCTATAATTATTCTTACTGCCCATAGTTCACTTTATTATGAGGTTTACAAACAAAGACTTCAGATATTAGATTTTATTGGTAAATGTGAAGATGTCAAAACTAACTTGTCAGAAAACATCGATATTTGTTTAAGAATGCTAAATAAGGATAAAGTATATCGGTATACTTATAAGAGTATAGATTATACAATTCCTTTAAATCATATAAATTATATTCAAAGAGATGATAGAAGAACTAGAATAGTTACTAAAGATAATGAATACTTTCAAAATATTTCAATAAACATTATCAAAGAAGAATTACCAACATATTTTATTCCTTCTTCTAAAGGAACTTTGATTAACTTAAAAAATGTTAGAAAAATAGATTGGAACAGTTACATGGTATATTTTAAAGATGGTACTAGTGGTTATCTAGTATCAAAGAGTCACAAGAAGGAGATAGATTCATATGAATGTGATTAAATACGTTGTAATTGGTCTATTAGCTATGTTTAGTTCTTACATACAATTATTATCCTATAATAGATTAAGTGGAAATAACAAAATAGTAGTAAATGGAAAGATAGTGTCAGCTTCTATCTTATCTGGAATAATAATTTCAATAGTTTTTTATAACAATGAAAGTTCATCAAGGATTATTTTAAACATGTTAATTCTTATGATAAGTGCATTAGTTGTCTTCAATGATAAACTTCCAAAAGTCACTATAAATACTATTATGTGTTTTATAATCATGTTATTATTTGAGTTAGTTAGTTCATTTATATTAGTGGTTTTACATATAACAAGTTTAAGCATTTTTGATGATAATATGTTAGTAAAAATCATATATTCATTAATAAATGTATTATTTTTGTTTATTATGACCGGAAATAAAAAGATACAGAAATTATCAAATACAGTTAATGTATTTATGGGAAGAAATAATATAACATTATTTTTATCAATAGTAATATTAATAGTATTCACTTTATTAGATTACAAAATGGTTATAATGGGAAATAAGAAAATATATTTTACTAATATCGTAATCGTTTTATGTTTCGTTCTTATAGTTATATATGGAATTTATAATAATATTAAATCTGTAAAAGAAGTTGAGAAAACAGAAACACTCTTGAATTTTATATCTACATATGAAAAGAAAATTGATGAAGATAGAATTAATAGACATGAAATGTTAAATAATCTATTAATATTAAGAAGCTTTGAAGATAAAAATTCAAAAGATTTTAATGATACATTAGAAGATTTAATAAAAATATATGATAAAAAAGGTATAGGAGTTAAAAATATTAACAAACTACCTGCTGGTTTAAAAGGATTGGTTTATTATAAACTTGAAGATGTACAAAAGAAAAACCTAAATGTAAATATGAACATTTCTAAACAAGTATCATTAAGTTTAGAAAAGTTAAATCATAAAGAATATGTATTACTTTGCAAAACTGTAGGAATAACATTAGATAATGCTATTGAAGCTGCAAAGGATTGTGATGAAAAAGAAATTATTATAACATTTAGAAAAGACATTCAAAAAAATAAGCAATTATTTATTATACAAAACACATATTCAAATAAAGATGTTAATATAGATGAA